>ERZ773193.37-NODE-37-length-192840-cov-14.093550_pt1 | contig 192840 bp, 157 predicted proteins | sample MGYA00511110_ERZ773193 | MGnify/ENA primary metagenome ERZ773193 (study PRJEB29015, sample SAMEA2737784) | human gut metagenome | biome: human gut; feature: human-associated habitat; material: faeces | place: China | collected 2012 ... | reverse complement strand
CTTAAAATCCTGCGGGACTTATACTCCCATACGGGTTCGATTCCCGTTGCCGGCACTATGTAAGAGCAGACCTTTCTTGAGTAAGAGGGGTCTGTTTTTTTAATATATATTTTTATTGTGGTGATGATTTTAATATGACAGGCATATAATCATTATAGAAGATTATGTATACCATAAAATTGCGGATATGGATATTATTCGGAATTGATGATTATGTGACAGTATCAGACCGCATCGTGCTTGATACATTTGCGGTATTAGTGTACAATTAACCTTTATAGATTTGATTAAAACATCAGATGGAATACTTTATCAACGGGGGATGATATATGTTAGAGCTTGATGGAATGTTGTCGATAGTTATGCCGGCGTACAATGAAGAGAAGCTTATATATTCAAGCATTATGAAAACGCTGGATATAGTCTCAGCATTTGTAAAAGATATAGAGATAGTCGCAGTAAACGATGGCAGCAGGGATAATACCAAAGCTGAGATTATAAGGGCACAGAAAGAAGATAAGAGAGTGCGGCTTGTAACTTCTGATAAAAACAGGGGCAAGGGCAATGCCATAATAGCCGGTGTGTCACAGGCAGAAGGCAGGTATATCGCTTTCGTGGATGCAGACCTTGAACTTAATCCATCACAGCTTGAAGGGTATCTTAAAAAGATGATTACCGATAATGTCGATGTCGTTATCGGCTGTAAGTTTCATAAGGACTCAAAGCTTAAGTATCCATTTAAGAGAAAAGTGATAAGTATGTGCTACTACATAATGCTGCTTGTGCTTTTCCACCTGAATGTAAAGGATACACAGACAGGGCTTAAGGTGTTTAAGGCGGAGGCTATAAAGCCAGTCGGACATCTTATAAGGACTTCCGGCTTTGCGTATGATATAGAGCTTTTAGTGGCAGTTCACAGAAGAGGATTTAAGATAGCACAGATGCCCGTTGAGGTCGTGTTTGTGAGAGAACAGGGCGCTAAGAGAATAGGAATTAAGGATTGTATACAGGCATTTTTTGATACATGGGCAATATTTAACAGAGTGTACTTTAAGCATTACTATGATTGATTTATTATAAGAATAATTTGTTTTATATTAATATAATGCAAAGGTCAAAAAGCCGTTTATGCCTGCATAATAAGACTTTTGATTTTTTGACCATTATAAATGCGTATGAATTCCATATAACTGCATAAACTATATTTTGAAATATATAATAGATGTCTTACATAGATAAGATATCTATAGAATAATTAGCTGCTTATATGCGGAATGGAGAGTAGTTTATGGCAGGAAATATGAGAATTAACTGGAAAAGACTGATACTGGCGCTGGTAGTGAGTCTGGGAGCAGGTGTGATATCATGGCTGCTTACGGGCAATTCCATGGAAATGTATGCAAATATCAAGAAGCCGCCGCTGTCACCACCGGGGCAGGTCTTTCCTATTGTGTGGACAATACTTTTTGTACTTATGGGAATTGCATCCTATATCGTGTGCGAAACAAGGGATGACGACAGAATGGAAGCACTTATACTGTATGGTGTGCAGCTTTTTGTAAATGTAGGCTGGTCAGTCATATTCTTTGACTTTGGAGCCTTCTGGCTGGCGTTTTTCTGGCTTATGCTGTTGTGGGTGCTTATTATATTTACAGTGTGGAGATTTTTCCATGTCAATAAAGTGGCAGCATGGATGATGGTTCCATATCTTTTATGGGTCACATTTGCGGCATACCTTAATCTTGCAGTTGCTATAATTAATGTAAAGTAAGGGGCAAAAGGTCAGAAAACCATTCGTGCCTGAACGATAAGGCTTTTGACTTTTACATCATCCTGATAGGCTGATTTCCGTAATAACGTATGCGGAGGTCAGCTTTTGTTTATGCGTGTTTATATTTCGCAGGAAATTCAAAAAGAGTTAACATATTGTTAACAATTAGAGTTTTAATCGGTGATATAATCAGCTATACTTGTACGGTCATGGTGCATGAAAATGCGGTTGATTGTATATCAGAAGTATTAAGAAACTAAAGGAAACGAGGCGTGGTATGAAAAAGTTATGGCCACACATTAGAAGCGTAATATTTTTATGTGTTCTTGCCGCAGTTATATGCGTATGTGATTATTTGTTTGCGGAGAGTGGATACATAAGATTTATATTTAATCAGGTAAAGGCAGAAAATGCGGATACAGATACAGGTTATGATACGATAGTTCTTGGCGCATCGCACACAAGATGCAGTATAGATGTAAGTTATATGGATATTATGTCAGGTGCCCATGCATTTAATATGGGTATCCCTGGTGAGACGGTCGATGATATGTACTATGTCTTAAAGTCTGTATGTAAGGACAATAGGGTTAAGAAGGTTATTATAGATGTAGACTATTATTACTGGATGAACGGTCAGTCGCAGAACCATTTTTCGAGGTCTTTTATATACCAGCAGATAAGTGACCCTGCGCTTAAGGCGGAATATCTGTGGAAGAATAAGGAATACATAGATATAAGAAATGTGTTCTCAAGACGTCTTACTTGGAAATGTACGCTCGATAAGGCAAAGACTAATATAAAGCTTAAGAACACAGAGGCTTATAAGAATTATGAGATGTCAGCAGGGCTTGATGTGGACGGATACTTTGCGACAGCGGGCGGCCCTTATATGGGCAAAGGCTTCTGCTTCAGATATAAAATGAATGATGTTCCGGGCAATCCAGAGTATATTAAAACTATGAAAGGTAATGCCAATAAAGAGCTGGATGCGACAGTTATAAAACAGTTTGAACAGCTTGTCAGCTATTGCAGGGACAATGACATTGAAATAGTGTGCGTGGAGTCACCTATAACACCGGATGCATTCAGGGATGCTGAGGTTGATAAGGCAGTTACAAAGTTAAAGTCACTGTTTGACAGCTATGGAATAGCTTACTATGATTTCAATAAGACACTTATGTCAGTGCTTCCAAGAGATGACTCTTCATATGTTGATACGGAAGGCCATATGTATGGAGAGCTTGCAGAAAGCTACTCAGAGGTGCTTGCAGAGGTACTTGATAAGGCTGCAGCAGGTACTCTTAATGAGAGTGATTACTTCTACGACTCATACGAGAGCATGTATAACTCTATGGTTGCGGATTACGAGAATACCACAGGCTTAGAGTGGAAGTCTTATTGATGATGATAAAGAATGGAGAGTAATATGTCTTTTACAACATTTGAATTCTTCTTATTCGCACTCACTGCGTTAGTTGTATATTATATTATTCCTAAAAAGGTACGCTGGGTGTGGCTGCTCATACTCAGTTATATATATTATTTCTCATACCATGTCACAACGGTATGGATGATGATACTTACAACAGCGGTTACATACACTGGCGGAGTGCTGCTTGGAAGGCTCAACGGACTAAAGCCCGATAAGGATGCCGACAGAGAGGCAAAGAAAGCATTTAAGAAGAATATAACACACAGGAAAAAGAAAGTTGTTCTGTTAGTGATACTTCTTTCTTTCGGAGTGCTTGCAGTATGTAAGTACACTAACTTTATGATAGGCAACATAAATGGAATACTGGCTATGACAAAGGCAACAGGAAGACTGAGTGTTCTTAAGCTGACACTTCCTCTTGGAATATCATTTTATACATTCCAGTCTGTAAGCTATGTTGTTGATGTATACAGGGGAAAGCATGAGCCACAGAAGAACTTTTTTAAGTATGCACTGTTTGTATCGTTCTTTCCACAGCTCTTACAGGGACCTATAGGACGATATGAAAGACTGGGAAGCCAGTTGTATGAGGGACATTCCTATGACCTTCGCAATATACAGTTTGGCGTGCAGAGAATACTCTGGGGCATGCTTAAGAAGATGGTGCTTGCCGACAGGGTAAATGCGGCAGTAACACTTATATTTAATAACTACTGGAACTATGGCGGCTGGATTAATGTGTTCGGCGTTATTTTATACAGTATACAGTTGTATGCGGACTTCTCAGGCGGTATTGATATAACTATCGGTGTTGCCCAGATGTTTGGTATAACTATGGATGAGAACTTCCGTCAGCCTTACTTCTCACGCTCTATAAGTGAGTTCTGGAGAAGATGGCACATAACACTAGGTACATGGATGAAGGATTATATATTCTATCCCTTCTCACTGTCAAAGTGTATGAACAAGTTCGGTAAGTGGTGCAAGAAAACATTTGGCAATAATATAGGAAAGCTGTTGCCGGTAAGCCTTGCCAATCTTTTGGTATTCTTTATTGTAGGTATATGGCACGGGGCAGCATGGAAGTACATAATGTATGGTATGTATAACGGTGTTATAATAGCAGCCAGCGGTATGCTTGCGCCGGTATATGCAAAGATACACACGAAGCTTCACATTAATCCTAAGAGCTGGTGGTATCAGGGCTTCTGTATCATAAGAACCTTTATACTTGTCAATATAGGATTCTACTTTGATATGGCACCAGACCTTTACGCAGCTAATGTGATGTTAGCAGAAACATTTACCAAAGCACATCTGTCACAGATATCGATGGCGACAGTAAAGGCAGTGGGACTTAGCGCACAGGACCTTATTATAGTTGGTGTGGGCTGTCTGATCATATTCATTGTCAGTCTTCTTAAGGAAAAGGGAATGAATATAAGAGAGGCCATAGCACAGAAAAACATAGCGGTAAGGTGGGCTATATATATCGCATTTATAATGTTTATACTTATATACGGAAGTACAGCCACTACTTCAGACTTTATATATGCGAACTTTTAGCAGGAAAATGTTATTAAAAATGTTATTAAATCAGCTTAAAATGACAGGGCTGAGAAGTAAAATATTGGAACCGGGGCAGGTTTACGAAAAGTTAAAATCTTCGTAAAGTCCCGGTTTTACTGCGTTTATAGTGATAGTGACAATTATCAGACAAGGTGTTATAATAAAAAGATGATTGGATAATCAGAGTAAGTGTGAGTAAACACGGATTACTAAAGAAAGATAACTAATAATAGATGATGTAAGGCAGCAGTAAGCTGTGTATCGTATCATAATAGCAGGGAGATATGTATGAATAATAATCAGGATAATGAGATTGTAGTGCTTATACAGGACGTTATAGCAGGCAATGCAGAAAAGAAGGAGCTTTGTAACAGGATATATAAGGAAGTGTACGCTCTTGCGTATCCAGTATATCAGGATGAAGAAAAGAGCATGACACAGGCAAAGAAGGCCCTTATAGAGGTATGCAACCGCATTGAGGATATTAATCTGTCAAAGAATGTTCATAAGCAGGTTGCAACTATTGTATCTGCTTACTTTTTTGTAAGTGCGGTAAGTGAGTACGAGAATGAATTAAAGAATGATTATGTTATGAGAGAATATAATTATTCAAGAATACGTGAGGACGAAGAATTGCTTGGCTATATGAAGAAAAAGGCTGGTGTATTCAGAAGTCCTAAGGTATTTGATGAAGAGGGTAAGGAATTCGCTTCACTTAATCCGGTACAGATGGCACTTATGGAAATGTATGCCTATGAGATGCAGTCAGTGGAAACTATAGAAAGAATAACAGATGTTGACAGCTCTTATATAGCAAGCTGGATAGCAGGTGTCAAGGAAGCTGTCATAGAAGGTTATGAAGCTGTAGCGGCAGCGCCAGAGGAAGAAGCTTTATCACAGACACAGGATAGTGAAGAGGCTGGTGAGGAAGCTTACGAAGAGCCAGAGCATGAAGAGTTACAGGATGATGAGGAAGCTATAGATTACAATGATACATATGAAGAGAAGAGGGCGGTAAGTTCTGTATATAAGAGAGCTGGTGGTCACAGGGAGAATTCTGTTACAATGTTTATTAAAAAAATATTCCCGGCACTTTCTCTTCCAGCCCGTAAAGCTATATCATGGGCGGTTGGCTGTGTGGTTGTCATAGTACTTGTTTCTGTATTATTCGTATCTGCCATAGCTGGTAAGAATAACAAGAAAAAAGTAAGCAAAGATTATGACTATCAGGATATGCAGTATTACACAACAAAGCAGTCTTCAACAACAAAGCAGGATAAAACAGAGGAAAGTTCAGACAATACTGCAGAAACAGAAGCTGCAACACAGGATAAGACTACACAGAAGGAAACAGAAAGTTCAAAGAAGGTTGTTGTGCCGGAAAATAATAACGCTGATAATCGTGTTACTACAGCAGCTGATGATGGTGATAACAGAGATAGTGGTAATAGTGGAAGCAATGATAGTGGAAACAGCGACAGCGGCAATAGTGGAAGCGATGATAGTGGAAACAGTGGCAATGACAATAGTGGAAGCGATGATAGTGGAAACAGCGGCAATGACAATAGTGGAAGCGATGATAGTGGAAACAGCGGCAATGGCAATAGTGGAAGCAATGATAGTGGAAACGGCGGCAATGGCAATAGTGGAAGCGATGATAGTGGAAACGGCAATAATGGCAAAAATGACAGTGGTGATGATTCTAAAACCGATGACAATGAATCTGACTTTGGTGGTGGAATAATAATAAGATAAATAATAATAAAGTTAATGAGTATATTTTTGGGAGGGACATTCGGATGAAGTGTGTTATCCTGGCAGGCGGCAGTGGCGATAGTTTGTGGCCATTGTCCAGAAAGAATTACCCTAAGCAGTTTATGAACTTCAAGGAAGGGCGTTCACTGCTTCAGGAGACAGTAGTAAGAAATATGCCATATTGTGATGAATTTATCATAGTTACGAATGAGGCATATAAGAATATTGTCAACGGACAGATGAAGGCTTTCCAGAGCCTCAGATACAGACTGATTCTTGAAGGAACAGCGAAAGGAACAGCGGCAGCTATTATACTTGGAACTATGTTTGCGAATCCTACAGAGTTTGTGCTTATAGTGAATTCGGACAACTTTATAGACGGTGACGGCTATAAGGATGCAATCATAAGTGCCAAGGAGATGGCAAAGTCGGGTGCAATAGTGGCACTTGGTGTTAAGCCTGCATATCAGGCTAAAAACCTTGGATATATACTAAGAGATGACTGCGATGTAAAGAAGCTTATACCAAGAGTAGATTTTGATAATAATTTATCAGAAATATCAGACTGCTATTCTTATGATGAGGGGTATCTGTGGAACAGTGGTATGCTTATATTCCGCGCAGGCGATATGATTAATATCGTAAGAAAGGAACAGCCTGAGCTGTATGCTGCATGCAGGACAGCCAAGAGGAAGGTTCCTGCCATAAGAAGGGCTATACGTTTCTCAGAAAATGTTATGAAGGACATTATGAGTGGAAGCATAGAGTCACTTATACTTGAGAAGTGCGATAAGCTCAAGGTTGTTGAGGCACATATCATATGGAAAGACATAGATAACGTATGTGATATAGGGCCACAGCACAACGATGGCAAGAATGACTACGTGATAAAGAATGACTGCAGCAATGTATCAGTTATCAATAATGCACAGAGACAGCTCGTAGTTGCCAATGACTTAAGGGATATGGTAGTTGTCAATACAGAGGATGCTGTGTATATATCATCAAAGAATTCTGCCGGCAATATCAAAGAGATAGTCAGGGACAATATGGATCAGTATGAAACTTACTTTGACTATAACAGAATATCCTACAGAGAGTGGGGCATCCATGAGCTTCTCACTTATTCTAAGGGATATAAGGTTAAGAAGGTCACAGTATTCCCAGGCATGATGATGAATCTTCACCAGCATGAGTTAAGGGCAGAATACTGGTCAGTAGTTGAGGGAACAGCGACTATTACCATTGGCACTGAAACAAAGGATTATGATAAGTATGAGAGTGTGTTTGTACCTGTTGGGGTCAAGCACAGGGTAGCCAATAAGACAGACAAGAATGTAGTTATAATAGAAGTAGGAATAGGTGATTCCATCCTTGAGAATGACCTTGTTAAGATATATGCACAGGATTCAGGAAGCAGTGAGAGCAATTATGTAAGGACAGATAACAGTCCTATAGTAAAGCTTGACCCTGCCTTCAAGGATAATCTGTGGGGCGGAACAAAGATAAGGGATGTCTTTGGCAAGAAGTGTGACTATGAAGTTATCGGTGAGAGCTGGGAACTTTCTGCACATCCTGATGGACAGAGCCGCATAGCAGAGGGTTATTACAAAGGCATGCTTTTTAATGACTATCTTACTATCATTGGCAAGGAGTCACTTGGCTGGAAATGTCAGGCACAGGACAGATTTCCTGTACTTATCAAGTTCATAGATGCGAAGCAGGCACTCTCTATCCAGATTCATCCGGATGATGAGTATGCCCTTGAAAAAGAGAACGAATACGGAAAAAATGAAATGTGGTATGTGCTTGATGCAGAGCCAGGTGCATATCTTTACTGCGGTCTTTCAAGGGACTCTTCAAGGGAAGAGATAGAGGAGCGCATAAAGAATAACACAATAACTGAAATTCTTAACAAAATAGATGTTAAGAAGGGTGATGTAGTTATGGTTAAGGCTGGAACTATACACGCTATAGGCGCGGGTATATTTATATGTGAGATACAGCAGAACTCTAACTGCACATACCGTATGTATGATTATGACAGAAGAGATAAGTTTGGCAATCCAAGAGAGCTTCACGTTGCGAAGTCACTCGATGTTGTCAATCCGGTCAAGTACGAAAAAGATAATAAGTGTAATGTAATGCTTACACATAATGAGCATTATATTGCAAGAAGACTTGTACAGTGCAAGTACTTTGAAGTAATTAAGTATGAAGTTGAAGATGAAGCAAAAATACCTGTGGATGAAACTTCTTTCGTATCGGTAATCGTTGTTGAAGGTGAAGGCACTATTAAGACAGATGATTACGATAAAGAGATGCATTTTAAGGCAGGAGAAAGCTTCTTTATAAGTGCAGGCAAGAGAAACATCATAGTTAAAGGCAAGTCTACCTGCATAATAACACACGTATAATAATGGAGATTAATATGAATAACAGTTCTGAAAATAATGGAAGAAAGATACTAGGATATCTTTTTCCGGGATTAATAACACTACTTGTTATGTTGATAGTGCTTGCTGCTAAAGGTATATGGCCTTTTGGAAGCAACAGAATTGACCTGTTTGACAATATGCAGCAGGTAGCACCGCTGTATGCACATCTGTGGGATGCCATGCACGGCAAGGCGAGCATATGGTTTGACTGGTATACAGGACTTGGAACCAATGTTTCAATGAGTATATCAGCATTCTCTATGATAAGTCCGTTTAACATATTTTTATATCTGTGCCCAAGAGATTATATACTTGAATTCATATCAATACTCACTGTCATAAAGACATTTGTAATGTCTGTGACGATGTATGCATTTATCAATAAAAGATATAATGAACTGTCATACAGCGTAAAGGCACTTTTTGCAGTAGTATACGCATTCTGTGGATATGTACTTTTATATGCATCATGCTTTACACCATGGATGGATATAGTTGCACTGTTTCCGCTGCTTATGATGGCACTTGATGTATTGGAAAAGACTGGAAAGAAGCTTTTCTATATACTTATGGTTGCCGTAATGTTTATAATTAATTACTACCTTGCAGCGATGTCACTTGTATACATTCTTCTTGTAGGTGGAATGTATCTTATATTCAGATGTGACAGAAAGCAGAGACGTGAAAAGGCGTGGGACTTAGGTATTGGAACATTTACAGGAATAGCACTTTCAGCTTTCGTTCTTATACCAGTATTTGCACAGCTTTCACAGTCGCAGAGAACAGGCAATACAGACTCACTTACAAGCCAGTATCTTTCATGGATATCTAATCCTACGTTCAGAAGCTTCAGCCTTGGCGAGTTTGAAAGAATAATGATGTTCTATGGAATTGGATTATTCTTCGTTATTATATTTACAGGCATACACAGAACAATGAAGGCTGCTGGATATAAGAGAAACACAGAAGCCAGAAAGTTTAACTGGTATGCAATATCTCTTATAGTTATAGTTATTGTACAGGCTATAGCAGAGGGTACTAACATTATATGGCACTTTGGCTCATATAATGGTTATACATTAAGAAATGGTTATATCATAGCATTTACACTTATATGTCTTGCATGTGCATATGCGGATGAGGTTTTTGCATACGATAAGCCGGATAAGATAAAGGCTGTAATACAGGCAGTTGTGACAGTTATTGCATGCGCTGTGATGGCAGTTGTGTATGATAAGCTTCCGGTTAATTCATATGTGGCAGCATTTATCTTCTTTATAGCAGTATTTGCAGTTATGCTCATATTACATATAGTTGGCGTTGTTGTTATGAGGAACGGCTATAAGATAAGCATTGTCATAAGCCTTGTGGCAGTTGAGGTGTTTATAGGAGCATTTTCTATGACAGGCCCTCCTAAGTTCTACACATATGCGCCATACCAGTATGGAGATTATGTGCAGCTTGCAGTTAATGCCACTAATAACCTTGGGATAAGTGAGTCACCGGTAGACAGGATAACTAATCCTGACTTAAGCCTTAATGCTAACTATCCCCTTATTATGAAGAGAGGTTCGCTTTCAAGCTTTACAGCAGCACTACAGAAGGATACACAGAAGCAGACAGTGAGGTGGGGTCACTCAAAGTACTTCCTCTGGGCGCTTGACTCAGGCGGAACAGTGTTCTCGGATGCACTTTTACATATAACAGGGGCGGTCAATGTTAATAAGCTTGACAGCTCTTTGTATACACTTGAAAAGCAAGGAACAGGCGACTGTGAGTACGACCTTTATAAGGCTAATTACCAGCTTCCTTTTGCCATGGTGACAAACAGCAATATATCACTGATAGACTTTAACAGGGATTACACAAAGCTTAATGCCATAAGTTCAGGTGATGCGACTGAGAACGATTATAACTGGAACACTACAACAAAGGACTGGATATATCTTCATAACCTTATGTACAGTGCTTTAAGCGGCAATTCTGAAAAGCTTGTCACAGAGTATGGAGAGTTTGCAGGGGCAAAGGTATATCAGGTGGGTGAAAGCCAGGTTGAGGATATCAATGCAGCAAGCGATAATTCAGCTACAGACAGGCCAACACAGCAGACACATGTAGTAAAGACTTACAAGGATACTATAAAGGGTCGTCAGGCAGTGTATGTAAGTGTTGCAGACTACAATATAGGCACATCTGATGCCAATGTTTCACAGTTATTCAGAAGCCTTACAATAACAGTTAATGGAAAACAGATAGATATACCGACTATAGGAAATGTAGAGAATAAGTATTACACGACTGATTACAACAACGGACTTATCTACATCGGAACATTTACAGATGAAGAGGTTGAAGTACAGCTTGACTTTGCAAGACCTCTTGATAATAACGGCGATGTATCGGTTGACAGATATATATTTACTATGGGTGGAATAGACCTTGATAAGATGAGCGCACTCTGTGCAATGTATGATAATAAGCAGAGTGAAGTGACATATACTAACAATTCGGTTACAGTTAAGGTCAATGGAAGTAAGACTGACAATTATGCAATAGTTCCTATTATCAAGAGCGATAACTGGAAGGTGACTGTCAATGGAAAAGAATGTGAAACTAAGGATATCGCAGGCTTATTTACAGGAGTAGCTGTAAATGAGGGTGAGAATGAGATAGTATTTACATTCAGTCTGGCGACTAAGAACAAAGCACTGCTTATATCAGTTCTTGTACTTATAGTTATGATTATTCTTATGGTGGTTAATCATTATAAGAAGATACGTGTACCTGAATGGATGAAGAAGTGCGCAGGCGGCATATATATGTTTATTATAGCAGTGCTTGCAGTTGTAATGTTTGCAGTGCCTCTTATTGCAAGTATTATAGCAAATATAAGATACGTATTGGGGATGTAAATGTTTTCAGTATTAGCGGGATACTATAAGAATAATGAAAAGTTCAGATTATTTACAAAGATAATAGTGGTGTGGCTGCTTTCAAGGCTTGTAATGCTCATAATGGTTCCTGTTATGAACCTTGTGGCGGATACACCACACGATATACTCTATTATATGAATCCGTGGGATGCAGAGTGGTATAAAGAGATGACAGAGGTGGGATATAAGTTCCCAAGGTCAACAGGTATGGCTAACTGGGCGTTCTTTCCGCTGTATCCTATGATATGCAGGGCAGTGAGGATTATAACAGGCGGTCATATCAATACTTATGCCATAGGCATGATGGTATCTAACATATGTATAATAGTGGCAGTATATTATGCGGTAAAGCTGGCATATCTTGAACTAGATAAGGGTAAGTATGATAAAAAGGATATAGAAAATATAATCATATTTCTTATGCTTGCAGGTCCTTGTGCTGTGTACTATGGAGCGATGTATACAGAAGCACTTTTTACAATGTGTGTTGTGATGTGCTTCTATAATGCCAGAAAGAGAAATTATATGACGGCAGGTGTATTTGCGGCGCTTGCAAGTGCGACAAGAATAGTCGGCTGTACTCTTATAGTTGTATTACTCATAGAAATGTATATAGATAGTTATAAGAAACAGGAAGTGATGTCAAAGCGTATACTGTATACAGTACAAGACATTATAAAAGATGGCAGAAAGCTTTTATCACTTGCATTATGTCCTCTTGGAATATTTGTGTATATGACTTTCCTTAAGCACTTCTGCGGTGATGCGTGGGCATTTTACCATGTTCAGAGAGCATGGAGGACACAGAAGCTTTTTCCGGTTATCGGGGTGCTTTACAAGTCGTGTACAGGACAGCTCGGCTCTATGTCGGATGTCAAGCAGATAAACGGCATAATACTTGGTTGGTTCTGCGTATTTGCACTGTTACTGTATGTGATTATGATAGCGAGAAAGCATTATTCCGCCGGAGCATTTGGAATAGTGGCACTTATAATACCGCTTACTTCAAGCGTTATGAGCACGTTAAGATTTATAGTCGGTTCATTTGTTATATATATTGGTATTACGCAGATACTGCTGTCAGTCAGAATAAGAACCAGACGAATTATTATGGTGCTGCTTGCGGTGGCTGAGGTGGTGTGCATATCGGCGTGGTATTTCTGGGACGGACTGCTTATGTAGCGAGTGTGTATACTTTGTGAAAATACTTGCGAACTTTACGTAAAGGTATTATAATTAACACGCTTTTTAGAATATGAGAGATTTTGTTTTGAATAATAAGTAACGTACAAAAGTTATGTATATCAGAAGGAGAAAAATATGTTATCAGTAGTTGTACCTACATTTAATGAGGGAAAGAATATTAGAAATCTGGTGACACAGATAAATGATGCACTTAAGGGAATTGATTACGAAATATTATTTGTAGATGATAGTAAAGATAATACACCAGAGGTTATTATGGAGGTTGCAAAGGACTTCCCACAGGTAAGAATGGAGCACAGAACAGGTGAAACTGGTCTTGCAACAGCCGTTCTTAAGGGCTTCGAGCTTGCAAAGGGTGAGTATATGGCATGTATGGATGCTGACTTACAGCACCCACCTATCGTTCTTAAGTATATGTATAAGGCAATGGAAAGTGGCGCAGACTTCTGTATACCTAGCCGTCTTATTCCGGGTGGAGATGATGGCGGACTTAACTGGTACAGAAAGTTCGTATCGGGAACAGCACGTAAGATAGGACAGTGGATGCTTCCTTGCTTAAGACAGATATCAGACCCTACAAGCGGACTTTTTATGTTCAGACGTGAAGTAATAGAGCATGCAGACCTTCAGCCTATCGGATGGAAGATTATGGTAGAAGTTCTTGCCATGGGTTCATATAAGAAGGTTGTTGAGATACCTTACAAGTTCCAGCAAAGAACAGAGGGTGAATCAAAGCTTTCAGGCAAGGTTACTCTTGAATACCTTAAGCAGCTTAAGGACCTTAGAAAGAGATACAACAAGGCTAATAAGTATCAAGTTGAGATCTGGTCAACAGAGAGGATGATGGCAGAATAATGGGAAAGTATTTTGGTACAGATGGATTTCGTGGAGAAGCTAACGTTACACTTACAGTAGACCATGCATTTAAGGTAGGAAGATTTCTTGGCTGGTTTTATGGTAAGGAAAAGGAAGATGGAAAGGCTAAGATTGTAATCGGCAAGGATACAAGAAGAAGCAGCTATATGTTTGAGTATTCACTTGTTGCAGGGCTTACAGCTTCCGGCGCAGATGTATATCTTCTTCATGTAACAACAACACCTAGTGTTGCATATGTAACAAGAACAGAGGACTTTGACTGCGGTATTATGATATCTGCAAGCCACAATCCTTTTTATGATAATGGTATCAAGCTCATCAACAACAAGGGCGAGAAGATGAGAGAGGATGTCATTGATGAGATAGAGAAGTACCTTGATGGCGAGATTAAGGATATTCCATACGCTACTAAGGAAAAGATAGGCTGTACAGTAGACCATACAGCAGGACGTAACAGATATATGGGTTATCTTATGAGCCTTGCAATATATTCCTTCAAGGGAATGAGAATAGGTCTTGATGCATCTAACGGAAGTGCGTGGACACTTGCAAAGGCAGTATTTGATGCACTTGGTGCCAAGACATATGTTATCAATGCAGAGCCTAATGGAACTAATATCAACGCTGACTGCGGTTCTACACATATAGAAGGCTTATGTGACCTTGTTAAGAGAGAACACCTTGATGCAGGTTTTGCATTTGACGGAGATGCAGACAGATGTCTTTGTGTAGATGAGAATGGTGATGTTATAACAGGCGACCATATCCTTTATATATATGGATGTTATATGAAGGAAAGAGGAAAGCTTATCGATAACACAGTTGTCACAACAGTTATGTCTAACTTTGGTCTTTACAAGGCGTTCGATGCGGCAGGTATCGATTATGAGAAGACTAAGGTTGGAGATAAGTATGTATATGAGTGTATGTCTAAGAACGGTTACCGTCTTGGCGGTGAGCAGTCAGGACACATCATATTCAGCAAGTATGCGACAACAGGTGATGGTATCATAACAGCCCTTAAGATGATGGAGGTTATGATTGCAAAGAAGAAGACACTTGCACAGCTTGCAGCGCCTCTTCATATATATCCACAGGTGCTTAAGAATGTACGTGTATACGACAAGCCTACAGCACAGAATGATGAGGATGTTAAGGCAGCAGTAGCAAGGGTAGCAGAGGCACTTGGTGAGAATGGCCGTATTCTTGTAAGAGAGAGCGGAACAGAGCCAGTTATAAGAGTTATGGTTGAAGCCGGTACACATGATGAGTGTGAAGCTTATGTCGATGAAGTAATCGAGGTTATTAAGAGTAAGGGCTATGTAGCAGGGTAACTATGATGTTGAGGTCAACCACCACATATGAGTAAAATCATATGGGTAAATGACTTTGTGACACTGGTATCATAAATATGTATGAATAAACAATTCTCCTTGTTAATAAGATGATAGTAGTCTTATTAACAAGGGGATTTTTTTATGTCGCGAATATGTGGATATAGTACAGAAGAGCCATTAGTGTATGTGGATAAATGTGTATGCAATAAAGAGGAGGCTTTGGTGTATGCGGATAAATGTGTATGCCGTACACATGATACAGTAAGAAGAAAAAAATGTGCCAATACGCCTGCCAGATATATTTATATACTGCCAGCCGTGTTATGCATTATCTTTCTAAGTATTATGACAATGACGGGCTGCAGTAAAAATGAGTCAAAGGAGCACACAGTTATTGATTACACAGTGGTTGAGAATGAAGACCTCCCGGCAGAACTTAGGAAGCTCATAGATAACAAGAAGGAAAATACACTGCGGCTTACATACACAACAAAGGATTATACATATGTTGTAGCCGGCTTTGGAACAAAGGAAACGTCCGGTTACAGTATAAAAGTAAATGATGTGTATAAGAGTGGTGATGCAATATATGCAGATTTTGCCCTTATTGGGCCATCGGAAAATGAGGCTGTAAATGAGGTGGCTACAACACCTTATATAGTGCTCAAGTACGAAAAAAGGGATGAGCCGGTAGTATTTAAGATGTAAGTGTCAAAAGTATAAAAGTCGTTTATGCCGGCAGAAAAAGACTTTCTTACTGGGGACACTTACATTGAAATATAAAATAAAGTACTATCTGGAATTACTGGTTCATATACTACATAAGGGAAAAGTGCCTGATAAATATAAGGAGGTTTATAAGTTGGAGCTTAAGTATGACAATATTCACCAATACACTGTAAAGTGTTCAAATACTTCCCAGATAACTCTTGATGATGATTATAATGTGCCGGACAGCAAACCGGATATAGACAGTATAGTAAAAGATTTTGGTATGGTTGTGCTTGACAGTATAAGGGTCAATCAGGATAAGGCGCAGGTTGAGGGCAGTCTTAAGTATGCGATACTCTACATAGGAAAGGGACAGGAGGAGGGAAGTTTTCTTCCTGTAAAGATGGATGGAAGCCTGCATTTTCTGGAAAATATTAATCTGTCGTGTGATGCCTCTGATACGGAGGTGACCTGCAGGGCGCGTATAGAAGACCTCACCATCAAGTCGATTAATTCAAGGAAAATAAGCGTAAAGGCGATAGTGAGCCTTACTGTAGTGTGTGAGGAAATCAATAATGTTGCCATATCATCGCAGATAACGGCAGATGAGGAGTGCAGCCTGCAGCTTCTCTATAAGGATTATGAGTATGCACAGATGGATGTAAATATGCGTGACAACTTAAGGATAAAGGAAAGTCTGTCACTTCCTAACGGCAAGGCAGATGTGGCAGAGCTTGTGTGGGATGACGTGGATGTAAAGAATATGAGTACACGTATGACTGAGGATGGGCTTAGTGTCGGTGGTGAGCTTAGTGTATTTATTATGTATATAAGCAATGATGACGGTCAGTCAGTGCAGTGGTATGAAACTTCAGTGCCGTTTACGGGTGTTATAGATGTGAGTGGTGCCGACCCTGAAAGTATATGCTATGTAGGTTTTACTCTTACAGGTAAAAATGTGGAGGTAAGGCCAGACTATGACGGAAACAACAGGGAGATAGCGGTGGAGCTTGTGCTTGATATGGATATCAAGTCTTACAGGGACTGTAAAAAGACTGCGCTTAAGGATGTATATGTTCCGGGAAGTACTATGAATATAAAGCAGTCAGAGGTGAAGCTTAAGAAGCTGCTTATAAGAAATAATACCAAGTGCCGTGTAGCCGATAACATTAAGGTTGCTGATTATATAAATCTTATGCAGATAGTAAATGCCACGGCAGGGGTGCAGATAGATGACTACGAATATACTTCTGAGGGCATAGAGGTGTCGGGTGCTGTTATGGTAAATGTATGCTACATAACATCAGATGATAATGCACCTATGGGAAGTGTCAATGCTGTCATTCCATTTACAGGTGTAGTAGCCATAAAGGAGTATGATAAGGATAATATAGAGTATATGATAAGACCTTGTATAGAACAGCTGCAGGCATCAATGAACAGCAGCGCGCAGATAGAAGTCAAGGCAGTTGTTTCGCTTGATGCAATATGCTTTGAGCCGGTAGTGCTCTCAACGATAGAGGAGTGTGAGTATATACCGGGTGATGGGGAATATTATGCTTCACTTCCTTCTATGGTCGGTTACATATCGGATGGCAGATGTAATATGTGGGATATAGCAAAGAAGTATAATACGACCTGTGATGCAATAAGAATGGATAATGCGCCTGTGCAGAGGCTTTCTGACAGTGATGATGTGCCAAGGGGGACTAAGCTGCTGCTTATAAAGGAGTGCATGGTGGCAGAGTAGTTATAATTAGTTAAATAAAACGGGGCTGCCACAAATATACTGTGTCAGTCCCGTATGTGTCATATTAAAGCTTTAGGCATTAGTGCTATCTGTATTCTTTGAAGCGAAGTACTTATCGAACTTATCCATAACGGCACTGTATGTATCCTGTGATATATCAGGAAGAGTTCTGCCCCAGCTCTTAGTAGCTTCCTTGAAGCCTTTTTCTACGGCTTCCTTCATAGTCTTCATCTTTTCTTCATCATCACCGGCAAGAGCCTGTGCGAAGTCGAAAATTCTCTCAGATGTCTGCTTAACGCCCCAGTAGCCATCTTCTGATATGTCTTCTTTAGCCTTTGCGATAGTGTCTGCATCGGCAGTAAAGTTACCGCTTGCAAGTGCTTTCCACATATCATCAGCAGTTCCTATAGTAATACCCTGCTTCTTGAACATAGTAGTTACAAGTGACTGTAACTGCTGCATACGATTGTCAGAGTCAGCCTTGAGCTTTGCTACAAGTGCTGGATTGGCAGCATTACTTTTAACAGATGATGTTGAAGAGCTGCTTTTGTCTGAAGATGACTCATAAGTAGCTGCAACATCGCTTGTGTTTTTAGAAGCTGTTGAGTTGTCGGTGTCTTTAACGGCAGTCTTCTTGTTAGAAGCCGCTTCGTAACTTGTGTAATAAGAATTAACTCCATTTAATTCCATATTATTCCTCCATTCTAACCATTATATAAGCTGGCTGTGTAATTAATAAGTGACATCTATGTATGCCCCATTACTGTAGTAAGTTGAATATATGAAACATACACAGGAAAAAAGCCATCCGTGGCTCTTAATATAATGCCCACAGTTATGTGTAATCTGATATACCACACTTGGACATTTGTTATATATCATATATCGGAGAGTTTTGTGGATAATTAACCCGTACTTAAAAATTGGAGTGGATATCTGTAATCAGATACGATTCTGTCTGCAGGATAACTAAGCAGGCAGAATATCAAAAATTAATAAAATAAATCAGATACGCTCCTGATTACGCCTGTACTTATTAGGCGATACGCCCTTAGTCCGCCTGAAGGCATCACCAAAGTAGTTGCTGTCATTAAAGCCACATTCAAATGCAATCGTGGTTATTGACTTGTTGGTGTTAAGCAGCAGTTCGCAGGCGTGCTTAATGCGGACATTAATTATATACTCCTTAAAACCAAAGCCAGTCACACTTTTAAACTTCTTTGAAAGATATGAACGGCTTAAGTTAAACTGTTTTGCCATATCCTCAAGAACAAGCTTTTCATTGTAGTGGGTGTATATGTAAGTGGCAACCTCCTGCATAATCTGGTTATCCACGTCAATCTCTTTTATTACATTTTCTTCATACTTCTTACATCTTGCAATAAAAAGAATAAGTTCTGCAAGTGCCACGCTTACAAAGCCCGGAGAGAGCGGGTCCTGCCCCTCATTTTCAAACATAAGCTTATCAAGGATTTTCTCAATGTAATCCCTTCTCTTCTCAGGAATATTGATAACACCGGCCTGCATAACCTCTGATACGATGTCGGTTCCCACGATACCGCTTAACCAGTCTGTAACCGGAGGTTTGAAGCTTATAACAATACGTTCATTGATACCTTTTCCGGTGTAGTCAGTCTTGTGTATAGTTCCGGCAGGAACGATGACGATATCGCCGCGGCTGAACTTATATATATTGTGGCTTATAAATGCGGTGCACTCCCCGCGGGCAAGATAAAACAGCTCATGAAACGGATGTGAGTGCGGTTCTTTCATCTTGAAGGCTGAACGCTTGATTTTTTTTATCTCAAAGTCTTTCTGCATATCCTGTAACATAGTAATCCTCATTTCTGTGCCTCTTAATATTAGGCAGCTTTTAATTGTATATCAGATGTCTGGTCGTAGGTAAGTATCCTGCTGCTGACAGGCGTTGGTGTCCTGCCCTATTGGGGTGCAATTACGCAATTATCTACTTGATAGGCAGGTTAATAAGGATAACTGACCTTGTAATGCTGACATCACATAAGATTAAAAAGGAAAAATATCTGTAGTTTCACGCTAATATAGATATAAATTAGTAGAAATTACTGCTTTTTATGCTAACATATATATTGTAAAAAATAAAGAGCGAATTAGTAAATATCAGAAAGTGAGTGAGAAAAAATGGCAAAGCCAATAAGTGCAGGAAAAAGAGAAATGATTTTAAATGGCAATCTGGTAAAGGCGATACTTACACTGGCAATACCTGTTATGCTTAACAGTTTTATACAGTCAATGTACAATCTTACAGATACATTCTGGCTTGGAAAGATAGGAACAACAAGTCAGGCAGCCATAACACTTGTTTCCCCATTCCAGAATATACTTATCAACTTCGGAGCCGGAATAACAACAGCCGGAGCTATACTTATATCACAGTACTTAGGTGCAAGGGAAGATAAGCAGGCCAACTCAATGGCAAATCATATATGTATAACCTCGCTTGGATTTTCAGTCATATGTGCCTGTATATGCTGGCTGTGTTCGTCAGGACTTGTCAGATGGCTTGGTGCAGAAGGCGATATATATAATTACGGACTTACATATATAAGAATAGTTGTAATGGACCTTCCATTCCTTTTTATGATTAATCTGTTTTCATCTGTAAGGCAGGCGCAGGGCGATACAGTAAGACCGCTGCTTCTGAATATACTTGGTGTTACTATCAACCTTATACTTGACCCGCTGTTTCTTGTTGTATTTAACTGGGGTATCGGTGGAGCCGCATTTGCAACACTTATAGCGAAAATTCCAAGTGCCATCATAGGCTTTGTAATACTTACAGGAAAGAACCAGCTTGTAAGAATAAGCTTTAAGGGCTTCAGATTTGATAAGAATAAGGTTATGTCTATATTAAAGATAGGTCTGCCTACAGCAATCGGTGGAAGTACAATGCAGTTCGGTTTTCTTCTTATGTCTAGAAATGTTAATGTCTATGGGGCAACAGCTATGACAGCATATGGTATTGGAAACAAGATTAACAGTATCATAACTATGCCGGCAAGCGGAATTGGCTCTGCCATATCAACTATTGTCGGTCAGAATATGGGGGCTGGCAATGTCAGAAGAACTGATAGGTCTTACCACATAGCATTGAGAATAGGTGCTGTTTTCCTTTTTGTGTGTGGTATGATTTTATCAAGACGTTTTATAGCAGAACCTATGGTAAGGTTCTTTACATCCGATGAACAGGTTGTTCCACTTGCAACAGACTTCCTTTCTATTATGGCAATGTGCTGCTGGACCAATGCATTTTATAATGTAACACAGGGACTTTTTCAGGGCTGTGGTCATACGATGATAACTATGGCAGTTGATGCGACACGTATCTGGATATTCAGATTTCTTACACTCTGGGTATGTGCCAATGTGCTTGGAATGGGCGTTGAGAGTGTGTGGTATGCCGTTGTTGTAAGTAATGCAACTTCTGCTTTGATACTCTATATACTGTACTGGACGGGTATATGGAAGAAGTCGACTATTAAGATTGAGAAGACGGAAAATGCAGCAGCACAAGCTTCTAAGACAAATGTCGCATAGTAAGTTTATAGGATTATATTATGTTAAGGTAAAAGGGTATTTTGCCAATAAATGATGTTTATGGATTACTTCATTGTTTTGCAATTCACATAATGCCAAGACACAATTTTATATCTTTATATCATTTCCCGATGCCGGCCTATACGTTCTGGCTTCGGGAATTTTTTGATTTGTACTTGATTTTGTACAATGTGTTTTATATAATATTTGTGTATACAAAAAACTGGAGATAAAAAATATGGATTCAATTAGACTTAAGGCGAGAGCCAAGATTAATCTTGGACTGGATGTATTAGGCAAGAGGGAAAACGGATATCACGATGTAAAGATGGTTATGCAGACTGTTGGAATATATGACAGGCTTATCATAACAAGAATTCCTGAGGATGATATCAGGATTAATATCAATCTTAAGTTTCTTCCTGTCAATGAGAATAACCTGATATATAAGGCGTATAAGCTTATGAAGGATGAGTATGGCTTTAGTGGGGGAATAGATGTAGACCTCAACAAGTTTATACCGATAGCAGCAGGTATGGCAGGTGGAAGTACAGATGCAGCATCAACTATGTTTGCAATTAACAAGCTTTTTAATCTTGGATTATCCAATGCAGAACTTATGGAGCAGGGTGTAAAGATAGGAGCTGATGTTCCATACTGTATTATGAGAGGAACAGCACTTGCAGAGGGAATAGGGGAGAAGCTTACCAAGCTTACACCGATGCCACACTGTTATATAGTAGTTGCAAAGCCGCCTATCAATGTTTCAACAAAGATGGTGTATGAGAGTCTTGACTCAGGTGCAATAACAAAGCATCCGGACATAGACGGAATTATAGAAGCTATCAATGAAGGTGATGTCAAGAAAGTTGCAGAGCGTATGGGCAATGTCCTTGAGGACGTTACGATACCGATGTATCCGGTTATCGCAAAGATTAAGAACGATATGCTGGCCAATGGCGCTTACAATGCTATGATGAGCGGAAGCGGTCCTACAGTGTTTGGAATATTTCCTGATGAGCAGACTGCGCTTAACTGTAAGGAATACTTAAAGTCGCAGGAAGATGCAAGACAGGTATATATCACGGAAACATTTTAGATAATAACAGACAATAAAACAGATATACATATGGAGGATTAGAAGATGAAGGGTGAATTAAAGATGGACGTTAATGAATACCTTCCATTAAGGGATGTTGTATTCAATACATTAAGACAGGCAATTCTTACAGGAGAGATGGAACCGGGCGAGAGACTTATGGAAATCCAGCTTGCCAATAAGCTTGGAGTAAGCCGTACACCTATAAGAGAGGCAATAAGAAAGCTTGAGCTTGAAGGTCTTGTTATTATGATTCCAAGAAAGGGAGCAGAGGTTGCACATATCACAGTTAAGGATATGAGAGATGTTTTAGAGGTGCGCTCAGCGCTTGAGGAACTTGCTGCAACACTTGCCTGCAAGAATGTTACACCAGAGCATATAGATGAGTTAAAGACAGCCAACAGAGTGTTTGAGGCAGCTATCGTATCAAAGGATGTAGTAGCCATAGTAAACGCTGATGTTACATTCCACAATATCATATATTCAATGACAGATAACCAGCGACTCATCCAGCTTATCAACAGCCTTAGTGAGCAGATGTACAGATATCGTCTTGAGTATGTAAAGGATGCAAGAACACATTCTATTCTTATAAGTGAGCATAACGATATCATCAGGCAGCTTGCCGACAAGGATGTTGAAAAGGCAAAGATTATAGTAAGACAGCACGTTAATAATCAGGAAAAGGGGATTATAAGACTGCTTAATATCTAATAAAACTGATGGATAGATGAAATTAAGAATAGTGGCATCATATGTGTAAGTCATATGGTGCCGCTATTTTTTGGCTTTTTATATTGTGTGTGTTGGTTACAGGATGTTTTTGATATTAAATGTATGCCTCTCTGATATTATATTTTGTTATTTGTACAGGGTAATCGGATTATAATTAAATATAAAATTAACTTTTTTGTACGGGTTGTTAAAGTGTGGAAAGAGTTTTTATTACTTAGTTGCAGATATGTATAAATTGCCATTATATGGGAACTATGTAAATGTAGTTAATAATTAGTTGGACATAGCGGAGGGGATATAATGGGCATTGAAAATATAAGAAGAGAAGGCAGACGTACAGGTAATGCAAAAAAGAGCACAGCAGGAATTCTATTTATATTTTTAGCAACAATTATGCTTGTAATTGCAGGCTATAGGCTGTATATTGATAACAGAGAAGTACATATACAAAAAGGCATTGCATCAAACATTATCAGGTTTCATGTGAGGGCGGAAAGTGACTCAGATGAAGACCAGTGGATTAAAATGCAGGTTAAGGAAGCGGTGCTTGATTATATAAGTCCGATTCTTTCAAAGTCGCAGTCGGTAGATGAGTCAAGGGCAATTCTTACCGATGAAAGTGACGGTATAAGGGATGTTGCAGTTGATACACTTAGAAGTCTTGGCGATGAAAGTGATGTGAGCGTGTATTTTGAGAATTGTTATTTTCCGATGAAGACTTACGGGGATATGACATTTCCACCGGGAGAATACGAGGCATTCAGGGTCGATATAGGCGATGCCAAAGGCAGGAACTGGTGGTGTGTGCTGTATCCACCATTGTGTTTCGTGGATGCAGTGTATGGAGAGGTTCCAGAGGAGTCTAAGGAGGAACTTAAGGGCGTTCTCACAGAAGATGAATATAGGACAGTGTCGGGAGATAATGTCAGTTTCAGGTTTAAGTATCTGAAGTTTCTCAATAAGTATTTAGAATAAGAATAAAAAGTTCTGGTAATACGGACAAAATTATTAATTATAATACAGATGGAGTAATAATATATGAAGGATAAAGTGTATATTAAGATAAAAGGACTTGCATTGGAGGAACAGTCTGTTGATGGAAGTATCACAGAGGAGGCGGACAATGTTGAGGTTATAAGTGTGGGAAGGCACACAAGCCGCAACGGTAAGGAGTATATTAAGTTTGAGGAAGTATACGATGGTGCAAGTGAGAAGTCGCTCACTATTATAAAGATAACTGATGACAGTATTGAGGTGAGCAAAAAAGGCGCTATAACAACATGTATGGAGTTTGCTAAGAACAAAAGAACACTAAGCTGTTATAATACGCCGTATGGAAGTATTGATATTGCTATATTTACAAGTGTTCTTGACATTAAAAGGGAAGAAGACAGGATAGATGCAGCCATAGAATATACTATGGAGGTTAATAATCAGCAGATGAATACTAACAGGGTTGAAATAGAGATTACAAGTAAGAGTATAGAACTGTAGAAGTGTGATGTAAGGTGAAACTATGTGTGTATCTGTCAGATTTTGTGGAAGTCATAAGCAGTCACCGGAGTACTGCAGGAAACTGTCCGGATATACATCCTGAAGACTGGCTATTTAGCATCATAGAGAAACAGGAGATTAGATATCATGGAGAAAAATCTTACAACCGGAAGTGTACTTAAGACGATAATATATTTCGCACTTCCATATCTTTTATCATATTTTTTACAGACCTTATATGGTATGGCAGACCTTTACATAACGGGGCAGTTTAACGGCGTTGACTCTATAACGGCGGTGTCAAATGGAAGTCAGGTTATGCATATGCTTACAGTTATAATTGTTGGTCTTGCTATGGGAACAACGGTTATAATAGGCAAAGCCATAGGCGGCAATAAGCTTGATAATGCAGGCAGGGCTATAGGTAATACAATAACATTATTTATGGGAATTGCCATAGTGATGACAATAGTGTTTCTTATAGCAGCAAAGCCGATAGTGCTGCTTATAGGAGTACCGCAGGAGGCTGTTGCCGGAACAGTAAGGTATCTTATAATATGTTTCATCGGAATTCCATTTATAACAGCTTATAATATAATAAGTTCCATATTCAGAGGACTTGGCGACTCTAAAAGTCCAATGTACTTTATAGGTATATCATGTGTAACCAATATAACACTTGATTATGTATTTATAGGATTATGTGACTTAGGACCATCAGGTGCGGCACTTGGAACAGTTCTTTCACAGACATTCAGTGTAATAGCTGCATTTATTTCAATAAGAAAGAGAAAAACAGGAATAAAGCTTGTAAAGGAAGATTTCATACCAGACAGGAAAGTGCTGGGGGAAATTCTTAAAGTCGGTATTCCCGTTGCAGTTCAGGACGGATGTATACAGGTGGCATTTATTATAATCACAGTTATAGCTAACCACAGAGGACTTGACGATGCTGCGGCTGTTGGTATAGTTGAGAAAATGATAAGTGCAATATTCATAATTCCATCATCTATGCTTGCTACAGTGTCGGCGCTTTCAGCCCAGAATATAGGTGCAGGAAAGTATGACAGGGCGGCGAAGACACTTAAGTATGCAACTATGATTACAAGTGTGTATGGCGTATTTATGGCAGTTATTATGCAGGTGCTTGCGGCACCACTTCTTGCATTATTTACAAAGGATGCGGCAGTTGTTGTTCTTGGAACACAGTATATGAAGGGATATATTATCGACAGCATATTTGCAGGAGTGCATTTCTGTTTCAGCGGCTACTTTGCAGCATATGGAAAGTCATATATCGGATTTATGCATAATATTATATCAATAACCTTTGTGCGTGTGCCGGGTTCATACCTTGCCTCGAAGCTGTCTGGTGATACGCTCTTTCCTATGGGACTGGCAGCGCCAGCGGGCTCACTGTTGTCGGTTATTATATGTGTGTGCGCGTATATATATCTGAAGCGAAGCGGTAAATTGGAACCGGTGGCAGCGTAGATTAAGAAAAAATAAATTATGATACAATGAGCGCAAAAGAAAAAGAAGCGGTTGCGAAGCAGACATTTACTTTTCTTGCGCTATTAATTAACAGTCACGCAAAGCAATTACGGCAGTTATCAGGGTAATCCTGATAGCTGCCTTTTTTAATACACTTGACGGGCGTTGTATACTTTCTATGTATAGAACAGTTGCGCGAAAGCATTAATCAGAATATAATAAAGATAGACTAAAAGCTGTTATTTACTGGCAGATATTGGCAGAACTTTAGAAAAAACGTGCGCGGAAATGGAGATTAATATGAATTCAACATTAAAAAGAACATGGGCAGAAATAAATCTTAATGCTCTTGCTCATAATTATAATACATTAAGAGAAAGAATAGGCAGTAATGTAAAGTTCTTAGGAGTGGTTAAGGCGGATGCATATGGACATGGTTCAGTACAGGTAAGCAGGCTGCTTGAAAAGCTTGGTGCAGATTATCTTGCAGTGAGCAGTATAGATGAAGCGATAGAATTAAGGCATAATGGCATAACAATGCCAATACTTATACTCGGACATACTCCTAAGGAAGAGGTAGGAGAGCTTATAAAGAATAATATCACACAGGCTGTAACTTGTAAGGCAAAGGCGCTTGAATACAGCGAAGAGGCAGTTAAATGTAATGGCACATTAAAGATACATATCAAGGTTGATACAGGTATGTCACGACTTGGTTATCTTTGTGATGGTGATTACTTTGACAGCGGTGTTGAAGGAATATGTGAAGGTTGTGAGCTTCCGGGACTTATGCCTGAGGGTATATTTACACATTTTGCAGTGTCAGATGAACCGGGAGAAGAGTGCATGGCTTATACAAAGCACCAGTTTGAGCTGTTTACGAGTGTGATAGATGCAGTAGAAAAGAAGCTTGGAAAGAAGTTTCAGATAAGACACTGTGCCAATACAGGTGCGGTTGCAAAGTATCCTGAGACATGGCTTGATATGGTAAGACCGGGACTTCTTCTGTATGGATATGGTGAGTTTGCAGAGGAACTTGGCTTAAAGCCGGTTATGTCACTTAAGACAACGGTAAGCACAATAAAGACATACCCTGCTGGAACTGCTATAAGCTATGGCGGAATATATAAGACAGACAAGAAGACAAGAATGGGTGTTGTTCCTTATGGATATGCCGATGGATTTTTCAGATGCCTTTCTAACAGATATGAGCTTATGACAAGTGAGGGCTTAGTTCCACAGAGAGGCAAGATATGTATGGATATGTGTATGATAGACCTGACAGATAAGATGGGCGTTGATGTTGGAAGTGAAGTAGAGATATTTGGAGATAACAATCCTATTGAAAAGATGGCAGAGCTTGCGGGAACTATTCCTTATGAGCTGACATGCGCAGTAAGTAAGAGAGTTCCAAGAATATATATGCAGGATGGAAAGGTTGTTGAAAAGGAGTTAATGCTTCGCGGTTAGTGCGGGGAGTGCACAGATGACAGAATAAACCAGAAAATATGAACAGGAGAGAAGCTTATGAAACGAACAGCGGCGATGCTGCTTGCACTTGTTATGCTTGTTATGACAGGCTGCGGCGGTAAAAGCAAAAACATAAGAGTAGGTGCGGCTGATATCGGTGGTGTGTATTATGCATATTCAAGCACATTTGCACAGATAGCACACGAAGATATGAGCGGTTATACTTTTGAAACCAAGACAACAGCAGGTTCGGTAGCGAACTTAAGGCTTATATCAGGTGGTTATATCGACCTTGGAATAGTTCAGGCAGATATGCTTAGTGATGCCTATAACAGCAGGGGCACCTTTGAAAATGGCGATTACCAGAAGGGGTATAAGGCACTTGCGTCACTGTATATAGAAGCATGTCAGATAGTCGTAAGAAAGGAGTCAGGTATCAGCTCTATAGATGACCTTGTCGGAAAGACAGTGAGCATAGGTGCAGCAGAGTCAGGAACAGAGAAAAATGCTGAGGAGATACTTAAGGTAAGCGGCATAACAGAGGAGCTTGTAAAGACAGTCAATATGGACTATGCAGAGGCGGCAGAAAAGCTTGCTGACGGTAAGATAGATGCGATGATTTGTACAGCCGGAATAAGAACGGGTATAATAGAACAGATATCAAAAAGCTGTGACATAGATGTTATAAGTCTTGATGACAAATGTATTGAAAAGCTTCTGACAGCTTATCCTTTGTATGAAAAATATACAATTCCTGCGGGGACATATCAGGGACAGAATGAGCCTGTAAGCACGATAGGCGTAAGGGCGGTGCTTATAGCATCTTCAAGCCTTTCAGACTCAACAACAGAACAGATAACAAGTCTGATATTCTCACACAGTTCAGACTTTAAAAATGCAACTTCACTTGATGCTTTATTCGATGTCAAGGAAGGAGCAAATGGCGTGGATATTCCATTTCATGCAGGAGCGGCGGCGTATTATGCTAAACAGGGTGTTAATGTTAAGACAGAATGACAGTAACCGTAACGGATATTGTCACCCTGACTGCTTATGGGTATAAGTATGATACTTATTAAAGGGCAGTAAAAAAAATGTTATATATAGCAGGTATAGTTAATACGTTTATGAAATGGAGATATATATGAAAATTCAGTTAGATATGTATCAGACAATGGCTGTTGCTGTAGTAGTTCTGATGCTAGGAAGTTATTTACGAAAGAGAATAAGCATACTTGAGAAGTTCTGTATACCAGCACCTGTAGTTGGCGGTTTTTTATTTGCAATATTCACATGCATATGCTATGCGACAGGAATTCTTGAATTCGAGTTTGATGATATATTAAAAGAGGTATGTATGGTCTTTTTCTTTACATCTGTAGGGTTTCAGGCCAATCTTAAGGTGCTTAAGAAGGGCGGAAAGTCTATGGTAATATTTCTTGGACTTGTAATTGTGCTTATATTTACGCAGAACCTTGTTGCCGTAGGACTTTCAAAGCTTCTTGGACTTAATTCACTTATAGGAATGTGTACAGGCTCTATACCTATGGTCGGAGGACATGGTACAGCGGGCGCATTTGGTCCTGTACTTGAGGATTTTAATGTGCAGGGTGCTACAACCATATGTACAGCAGCCGCTACATTTGGACTTATATTCGGAAGTATCATAGGCGGACCTTTAGGTAAAAGACTTATAGATAAAAAGGACCTTTTAAAGACAGCTATTCTTGAGGATGACAGCCTTTTAGTCGAGGATGAGAAGAAACACGAACGTCATACACAGATGTATGCAGCGGCGGTATTCCAGCTCATCATAGCAATAGGAATAGGAACAATATTTTCATGGGCACTTACTAAGACAGGTATGACTTTCCCTATATATATAGGTGCGATGATTGCGGCAGCTCTTATGCGTAATATTGCGGAGTACTCAAGCAATGAGAATTTCGCTATACATATGGGTGAGATTAATGACCTTGGTGGTATAGCACTTTCGCTGTTCCTTGGTATGGCGATGATTACACTTAAGCTGTGGCAGCTTACAGCACTTGCACTTCCACTTGTTATACTGCTTTTGGCACAGGCGCTTGTAATAATGCTGTATACATATTTTGTAGTGTTCAATGTTATGGGAAGAGATTACGATGCGGCAGTGCTTGTTGCAGGAACATGCGGCTTCGGTATGGGTGCAACACCTAACGCTATGGCTAATATGCAGGCGCTTTGTGATAAGTATGTGCCATCTGTCAAGGCGTATCTTATAATTCCTCTTATAGGAAGTCTGTTTGCAGATTTCCTTAACAGCCTGATTATTACGTTATTTATTAATCTGCTGTAAAATGTGAGAGGCAAATGTAATGTTGGAATTAAGATTAATATGAGGAGGAATGCTATGTTTAATTTTTTAAAGAAAATGCGTAATAAAGATAACACTCCTAAAAAGGGTTACGACCTTTCGTATGATAATCTGGCTATTCCGGAAATTCATATAAAGGGCAATGCAGATGCAAAGCCGGGTGGGAGTGATAACAAGGTAAACGGGCAGCAGGCAGAAGGTGCCGATGGCGCAGGTGATGTCGATGCACAGAATGTCAGAGCAGGCACAGCAGGCAATGAAGATATGGCAGCAGATAATGCTGACTACCACGCACATATGCATAAGAAGACACATGTTACTTATGACGGAGTTGCAGTTCCAGAGATACATTTTAAAGAAAATGATTAAAAAAGGTGTTGTTAATTAAATTATCCCGTGGTACAATAACAACCAGCAAAAGCAAATAATTAAAAGCATTGACGGAAAAAGTAGTATATGTGTGACATCCAGAGAGAGCTGTGTGTGGTGGAAGCAGCTTATGAAGCTATTATATGAAAACCATTCCCGAGCTGTGCGTAGAAGAAGCATATACGTGAGTATATACTTTGAAGCGTTACCGTGTGGTGTACGTTACAGACCATTAAAGTGAAATATAAGGTGGAACCGTGTGAAAGCACCCTTAGGCAGGCGAAAGTGTACCTACCTGAAGGTGCTTTCGTTGCATTTACACCAGAAGTATGCAGACAAGAGCATATGTGAATTCTGGCATTATTGAAAAAATCGGACATTATTAGAAGGAGAAAAACAATGGTTAATTTCAAAGAAGACGAACAGTTAAAGACATTAAATCATTCATGTGCGCATCTTATGGCACAGGCTATCAAGCACCTTTATCCACAGGCTAAGTTCTGGGTTGGACCAGTAGTAGCAGAAGGTTTCTACTATGATGTAGACCTTGGCGATGATGTTATAAGGGATGAAGATATTCCTAAGATTGAAAAGGAAATGAAAAAGGTTGCAAAGAGCGGCAAGAGAATTGTCCGTAAGGAAATCTCAAAGGAAGAAGCTATGGAGATGTTCAAGGATGATGAGTATAAGTTAGACCTTATCTCTAATCTTGAAGACGGAACAATCTCTTGTTATGAGCAGGGCGACTTTACTGACCTCTGTCGTGGACCTCACGTAGATAATGTTAAGTTATGCCGTAACTTTAAGTTACTCAGACATTCAGGTGCATACTGGAAGGGTGACAGCAACAATAAGGTTCTTCAGAGAATTTACGGTGTATGTTTCCCAACACCAGAAGAACTTGAAGCACATCTTCAGGAGCTTGAAGAAGCAAAGGAAAGAGACCACAGAAAGATAGGTAAGGATATGCAGCTCTTTATGGTGGATGACCTTATCGGACGTGGACTTCCTATGTATCTTCCAAAGGGTTATATTATCTGGCAGGAGCTTGAAGATTATATAAAGGGTAAGGAAAGAAAGCTTGGTTACCAGCATGTTCTTACACCTTGTGTAGGTACAGTTGACCTTTACAAGACATCAGGACACTGGGATCATTATAAGGAAAATATGTTCCCAGCTATGCAGGTTGATGATGAAAGCTTTGTACTTCGTCCAATGAACTGTCCTCATCATATGATGATATATGCTAACAGACTTCATTCTTACAAGGATCTTCCTATAAGAATTGGTGAGATTGCACATGACTTCAGATATGAGTCAAGTGGAACATTAAAGGGTATTGAAAGAGGAAGACATTTCTGTCAGAATGATGCACATCTTTTTGTTACACCAGAGCAGATTAAGGATGAAATATCAAGCGTAGTTGACCTTATATTCAGCACATATAAGGACTTTGGCATCACTAATTACCGTTGTGTACTTTCTCTTCGTGACCCAGAGAACAAGACTAAGTATCATGATGATGATGAAATGTGGAATAAGGCTGAAAATGCTTTAAGAGATGTTATGAACAGTCTTGGCATTGAATATACAGAGGAAATTGGTGAGGCTGCATTCTACGGTCCTAAGCTTGATGTTAATGTTAAGCCAGCTGTTGGTAATGAGATTACACTTTCAACATGTCAGTTAGATTTCTGTCTTCCAGCTAAGTTTAATCTTTCATATGTTGACAAGGATGGCGAGAAGAAGACTCCTGTTGTGCTTCACAGAGCTATACTTGGTTCTCTTGACAGATTTATGGCTTATATACTTGAGGAAACAAAGGGTAATCTTCCAACATGGCTTGCACCAGTTCAGGTAAGAGTAATGCCTGTTAAGACTGATAATGAAGATATTATGAATTATGCCCATAAGATAGTAGATGCTCTTGCTGAAAAGGATGTAAGAGTAGAGCTTGATGACAGAGCAGAGAAGCTTGGTTATCGTATGCGTGAAGGCCAGATTCAGAAGGTTCCATATCTTCTTGTTATTGGCTTTAATGAGCAGGAAAATGAAACTGTATCTTACAGACTTCACGGTGAGCAGGATACTACAACACTTGCGCTGGATGAGTTTGTTAAGAAGATTGAAACAGAGATAAAGAATAAGGTTAGATAATGGATGTTGTTGTCAGGTTATTAACGGACGGACGACATAACATAAGCGGATGTCTATAGTACAGGCATCCGCTTATATTATGTCTGACAGTGGCGGAATTCACGAAAGACAGCGTGTTTGAACTGTATTGTATGGCAGTAGTATTAATACGCAAAATATAAGAAGCAGCACAACCGGCCTTCAAGTGTGTCCTACGCAATACTCGCGATAGCTATCCCGTATCTTATATCTGTCTTTGGCAGAATATAATAATAAAAAGCGACAAAATATCCATATACTTTTAATAAATAAACAACATTGTTTTAATAAATGGTACTAATTTACCACGTTAAAGTATGTACATTATTATACAATATTGCTAATATAAGCGAGTAAGGCATCATATGTACAAGGGATATTGTACAAATAAATGTATTGGGAGGCATAACATGAAAGCTAATATTAGCAGAAGTGCCCGCAAAGGATGGGCATGGATACTTGCAGCACTGATGGTTGTAAGTGTCATTATTCCAACAACTATATCTACCGCAAAGGCAGAGGTTGGAACAGTACAGTTTAACGGTACAGCAGAAGGCTGGCTTGAGTCAGCTTATGCAGAATGGGCGGTTGATAAAGAGGCAGACGGATATACAGCGTATATCAAAAAAGCTTCACAGTCAGATTCAGCATACGCAAGAATTGATAATGAACTCATAAGAAAGTATAAGAATTACTACAGAGTTGATGCTGTTGGTCTTGCGGCAGGTGACTATGTTATTAAGGTAGTGCCAGTAAAGAATGGTAAAGAGGTAACTGCCAAAGCTGAGGTGACAGATGTACTCAGCGTAAGCTCATATGACAGGTCTGGTTTTGCATTTTCTTCTGAATCAAGATATAAGACAGGTTCGGGAGCATATAACGAAGACGGAACACTTAAGAGTGATGCAATCGTTCTTTATGTAACTAATGATAATGCAAAGACTATAACAGCCGGCATTATGGAAGCAAAAGGCGAAAAGCAGTATACAGGTCTTCAGACAATTATCGATGCATATACAAAGAGTGCCAGCAAGGGTGTAGAAACAAGGGCACTTGATGTAAGGGTAATAGGATGTCTTACAGATGCAGGTATGGATAAGTTCTCAAGCTCATCTGAGGGTGTGCAGATAAAGGGAGCAAGTGCTTATTCTAATCTTAATATGACTTTGGAAGGAATAGGCGAGGATGCAAGTATAAGCGGATTCGGTTTCCTTTTAAGAAATGCAGGAAATGTTGAGATGAGAAATCTTTCAATTCTTAACTTTATGGATGATGGAATTTCTCTTGATACAGCAAACTGCAATGTATGGATACATAATGTAGACCTTTACTACGGCAAGGTTGGCGGGGATGCTGACCAGGCAAAGGGTGATGGTTCTATCGATATAAAGGGTGATTCACAGTATATAACAGTTTCATATGTACATTTCTATGACTCAGGAAAATGTTCTTTATGTGGTATGAAGAGTGAGAGTGGTCCTAACTACATCACATATCATCATAACTGGTTTGACCATTCAGACTCAAGACATGCCAGAGTAAGAACAATGTCAGTACATATGTACAACAATTATTATGATGGAAATGCAAAGTATGGCGTAGGTTCAACTATGGGTTCTTCTATATATATAGAAAACAACTACTTTAGAAACTGCAAGTATCCTATGCTTTCATCTAATCAGGGTACAGATGCTTTAGGCGAAGGTACATTTTCAGGTGAGAATGGTGGTATTATCAAAGCTTATGGCAATGAGATAGTTGGTGCAACAGGTATCATATATGCCAATGCAGCATCAGTTACAGGTGAAGCTGCCAATTCTACAACATTTGATGCATATCTTGCTTCTTCTGCAAGTGAGAAAGTACCATCATCATACAAGACAGCAGCAGGTGGTACATCATATGATAACTTTGATACAACTAAGGACCTTGGAGTTAAGGCAGGAAGCCTTATAGCAGCAAAGGATGTTCCAGCACTTGTTACATCTTCAAAAGGAGCAGGAAGTCTTGGCGGTGGTGTTATCGACTGGAAGTTCAGCGATGAAGACGACACAGTATACGTTGTAGATAAAGATTTAAAGGCTGCAGTTACTAATTATAAGAATACAGAGCTTGTAGCAGTTGGCGGAACTAATGCCAGCATAGTAACTCCAGAACCTTCAACAGATGAAACAACAAAAGCAACAGAGAGTACTACAAAGGCTACAGAGAAGGCAACAACTTCAAAGGCTACAGAAAAGGCTACAACTTCTAAGGCAACAGAAGCAACAAAGGAAACAGAAAAGGAAACTACAGGTTCAGATTCAGATACTAACAACAGTTATGATAAGACAAGCCTTGATTATTCAGGCGCTTATACTGACTTAAGTACAAAGAAAGATTCTGACTTTAAAAATGCAAAGTATGTTTCATCATCATCAGAAATTCTGTCAGCAATAAATAGTGCAAAGGCAGGAGATGTTATTATTGTCAAAGATGGAACTTATAAGTTCACAGACACAATAGTTATCAATAATGCTATGAATGGAAAGAATGGTGCTTACATAGTTGTTAAGGCAGCAGATGGTGCCAGTGTTAAGTTTGACTTTTCAGCACAGACACTTGATGGTTCAAACAGAGGTGTTGTTGTAGATGGTGATTACTGGTATTTCGAGGGAATTAACTTCTATGGAGCTGGTGATAACGGAGTATTACTTGCAGGTAACAATAACATTTTTGAAAAATGTGTATTTGAGGCAAACAGGGATTCAGGCCTTCAGATATCAAGATATGACACAACAGCAGCAACTAAGGATTTATGGCCATCAAACAACCTTATAATCAACTGTACAGCGTTTGATAACTGCGATTATCCAGACCAGGGTGGTACAGGTGAAAATGCTGATGGTTTCGCAGCAAAGCTTACATGCGGCGAAGGTAATGTATTTGATGGATGTATATCATACTGTAATTCAGATGATGGATGGGACCTTTTTGCAAAGTCTGCTACAGGTCCTATCGGCGTAATAACTATAAGAAACTGTGTATCATTTGGTAACGGAACACTGTCTAATGGTGTTCATTATGCAAATGGTGATATGAATGGTTTCAAGCTTGGTGGTTCTGGTGTTGGTACACCTCATGTTGTACTTAATTGTCTTTCATTTAATAATGGAGCAACAGGATTTACTGATAACAACAACCCATCAGGTCTTACAATTATAAATGCTACAGCATGGGGTAATGGACAGTCAGCAAAGAAGGGTAACTTCTTGTGCTACAGAGCTTCAAGTGAAGCTGTATATGTTGGGCTTGTTTCAGCAAATGCTATAGACTCAGATAAGTTTACAGGTAATATGAGTGACTCTATATATTACAATTCAGGTAAGTATTTCAGACTGTCAGGTGTATTACCAACACCTGTTGTAAATGGTGACAAGAAGGGTACAGTTGTAGATAATCCGGCTACAGTAACTGGAATGTTTAAGAATACAGATAATTCCATTAATCTTAATGGTGATATAGATAAGCAGTTAAGAAATGTTGACGGAACTATCAATATGAACAACCTTTATGAAACACAGGGCAGTTATGCAACTCTTGGTGCACACTTTAATGCAGCTAACCAGATTATAAGCGTTACAGGAAAATCATCAGATGAGGTAAAGCCAACAGAGAAAGAAACAGAGTCTGTAACAGAAGCTACAACAAAAGCAACAGAAAAGACAACAGAAGCTACAACAAAAGCAACAGAGAAGACAACAGAAGCCACAACAAAGGCGACAGAAAAGACAACAGAAGCCACAACAAAAGCAACAGAAAACACAACGAGTTCGGATGTAAGCGGTACTAAGCTTGTTCTTAATGCCAATGATGTAAGAACAGGAAAATTAAAGTCAACACTTACAGTAGACGGATTTAAGATTGTTGCAGGCAGTAAGTCTACAGTAACAGTAGATAAGAGCAGCAAAGAATATAAGGGTATAGACTTTACAAGAAGAATTAAGCTTTCTGGCAGTGGCAGCACAAGCGGCAGGGCTATTGCATTTAAGACAGCTGGTGAATCCAAGGTAAAGGTATATGCTACAAGTTCAAGCACAGATGACTCAAGACTTATCAAGATAATTGACAAGGATGGAAATGATATTACAAGTACATCAAAAATTCCAGGCAATTCTCTTAAGTCAGTTTCATTCAGGGTGCCGGATGCAGGTGAATATTATCTTATATCAGAGGATGGAGGAGTTAATATTTACTACGTTGAGGTATCTAATGGCGTTGCATATTAGAATTACTATCTGACATAATCTAATAATTGACGTTCACTAAATAGGAATGTTATAAGGGCGGAATTGAGCGTTTAAATTCAATTCCGCCCTTTGTTGTTATTATGAGGTTTTGACCAGGCGGTTATTTGTATTTGTATGTAATCTGCTTTCCATTAGACACCAGTCAAAAGTGTATAGAGTAGATAAATCCGGTTGCCTATATTATTGATTATTATTATAATGATACCAAGGTCAAAAGGTCTAAACCCACATGAGTCTGCTCATAGGTGTGGGTGACCTTGTTATTAATAAAGAATATGGAGAAAATATTATGCAGATAAAATCAGTTGCAATATTAGGTGCTGGAGCAGTAGGCTCATATGTTATATGGGGACTTAACAGCGTGAAGGATATAAAGCTTGGAGTAATAGCGGAAGGTGAGCGTGCCAGCAGGTTAAAGAAAGAAGGCTGTCTTATAAATGATGAAGTCTACAGACCAGAGGTATGGACACCTCAGGAGGCACACGGAGTAGACCTTCTTATAGTTTCCTTAAAATATGGAGCACTTCATGCTGCGCTTGACAGTATCAAAGCGGCAGTAGGAGAAAATACTATTGTAATGAGCCTTATGAATGGTGTTGACAGTGAAGATATAATAGCTGAAAAGATAGGAATGTCACACATTGTTTATTCACTTATAAAGGTTGCTTCACATAAGGAGGGTAGTGGATATTATTTTAATCCTGAAACAACAATAGGTATTATATTTGGCGAGGCAGATGAGCCTTATCAGAGTGAGAGAATACAGGCTATAGATGCACTTTTTGGAGCAGGCAGAATTAATTACAGGATAACTGAACATATAAAAGAAGAAATATGGAGTAAGTTCAGACTGAATGTAAGCAATAATCTTCCACAGGCAGTACTTGGCGCAGGAGTCGGCTGTTATACAGACAGTGAACATATGAAGGCGATAAGTAATGGTCTGAGAAATGAGCTTGAAGCAATCGCCAAGGCTAAAGGAATTGATATGAGTGTTATTGAAAAGACATCAACACGTGGAAGTGCAGTGCCACCAACAGCCAGATATTCAACATTGCAGGATATTGATGCCAAGCGCCATACAGAGATAGATATGTTTTCAGGAGCACTTATGCGTATGGGAAAAGAACTGGGAATACCAACACCTTACAACGAATACACCTATCATATCATTAAGGCTATTGAAGAGAAGAATGATGGTCTGTTTGATTATGATGAGAATAACAGGGAGCTTACATATTCTAAGTAGAACTATATAAATGTGGCAGTATGAGACAGCATTTTCCTGTATTTGTTCGTTTATAGTATTGATAATAAATATATTTTATATATGTATTCACATAGGAAATGTTAGGTAATTGCAAAATAGAGGCTCAAAGAAGTTAGGATTTATGCAGTTTGGAGAGTTTTATAAACGCCTAATAAGAAATGTGGAGAAATGGAGTGGAGATTACTATGCAGAAGATATTGATGAAGCACATTTCAAAGTTATAATGACATATTATTATCCACGAGGCGGACATCAGAAGCAGGAAGTTGGCGTAGTGGAAGTAAGTTGTGTGTATTGAGATAAGTACACTGTTTTTTGATAGGTTTAGATTACAAACGATATTTTCATTTTTATCTAAAATATAAGATAAGTACATCTTTTTAATAGGTAAATGCTTATAAATTACATTTGCAGATGTTATATAGGAGAAGGTTCATATGGAGTGGTGCAGGGAAATTAATATTGACGGAATAATAAAACGTATAGAAGTCAGATGTTCTGATATTACAAAGGTTGATGAAACATATGACCTTCTGGTTTGTTCAGCATTTAAAAGAGCTTATAGTCCTTTTGATGGAACACTTATAAAGTCGCTTTACGATAATAAAAATATTTCTGTTGGAAAAGAGGCGGAAAGTCCTCTGATTGATTACAGGGATAAATGTAATTACTTGGTTTCTAAGGAAACAGACAGCAATTTTAAAGGATAGCGGTAACATAAGATACAGGGCGGTACACAAGAATAGTAAGAAATCAGCCACAGACCTTATATTTATGGGAATGGGGCTGGCAATAGTGGCAGAACTGGGAGTTATTATAAGGAAGCTTGATAAATAAAATATGGTGATATACTGTATTTTATAAAGGCTCTTAAAATATTATAAATGGGTACATTTCATTTAAAATATGGAATAATTTTGTGGTTATTATAAAGATATATTTTATGCATTTTTGATATATTATGCAAAATATAAGCCAAACGATTTATTTCCTGATTTTTAAATTTTTATATTGAAATAGTTATGATGAAAAAATGGTTGTAAGATGCTTTACGATTGTTATTATATTGTTTTTTCAGATACAGATATTGTTGCCGATATTATCTACAAGGCATTTTGCTACTGCCGTTATATTTATCAGAAACATGTAGAAATACATATCTTTTAAAATTTATTTGTCTAGGAATATTATAATATATTAAGAGTGAGCTATATTATAAGTTGATATACTAAATAAAGAAATGACTGGATAATTGTTAATTCCAATTATCCAGTCATTTTTTTAAGTAAGTATTAAAAATGTTTAATCAAGTTGTTTTAATGTTTATATAATTGCTAGAAGTAAGATTTAAAGATTTACTTTTGGCTGCATCATAATATGTATTATCTATATATAAGCGGACAGTTATATTTAATGTTGTAGTTAAAATTATCTTCCGTTCATATTACCGCCAGGGGCGCTGCCATTATAATTATCTGCCGTTCATATTACCGCCAGGGGCGTTGCCATTAGAATTGCCATTCATATTACCGCCAGGGGCGTTGCCATTAGAATTGCCATTCATATTACCACCACGGTCGCCACCTCCGAAACCGCCGCCAAAGCCGCCAGTATTGGTTGCGCCCATAGTGCCGCTTGTCTGTGTCCAGTTTGCAACGGAGTTACCATCGCAGTAAAGAGTATATTCAGTGCCAGTTGTAAGAGCAGGTGTGCATATCCATCCGTTTGAATAGCTTTCAGTTAATGTAAAGCTAAGTACTTCATTGCCACTTACATCCTTAAGAGAATAGCTTCCGGTATTAAATGATAATGAACTGAAAACATAAGCATTTGCTGAATTCTCAGGTGTTTCGCAGACACCACCTAAAGCTACACATATTCCACCAGTTACAGTGACTGTTCCATCAACATCGATAGAACCAGATACCTGACCTGAAGAGCTGCCGCCCTTTACAAGAACCATGCCACCAGACTGTGTATAGTTACCGTTAGAGTCAATACCATCAGTATCACCGGAAGTTGTTGTAACATCTACATATCCACCAGTAATATTAATAAGTGGAGTAGTAGAGCCATCACCAGTGCAGGCGTTAAGTCCGTCATCAGTAGCATATACATATACCTTTCCACCGCTTATATTAAGCATCATAGCTTCAAGACCTTCATAAGAAGTTACAACATTTATATATCCATCAGTTACATCAAGTTCCTTGTCAGCGTGAATACCATCATCGCCAGTAGATATTGTGATAGAACCGCCTGATACTGTGATTACGCCTTTTCCGTCTTCGCCAGTTTCAAGCACGCCTGAGTCTGAATTAGCGTGGATACCATCATCTGTTGAACTGATATTAATAGTTGCACCGGATATAGTTATTTCGCTGTCAGCCTTAATTCCCTTAGTAGAGTAAGACTTCTTGGTAGAATTGCCAGAGCTGTTATTCATATCACCCGGCTTATTGCCGTTATTTCCGCCTCCAAAGCCGCCACCAAAACCTGAGTTATTATTGCTATCAGAACTATTCTGATTATTGTTCATATCTGGAGGAGTGCCCATGCTGCCGTTATTCTGATTATTATTCATATCCGGAGGAGTACCCATATTACCATTGTTCTGGTTGTTAGTGTCTGCAGTCAGAGTAATGCCTGAACTGTTGTCACTGGAAGTATTTATAGTGTAAGCTGCAGATACATCAGAAGTTGATGTGCCATCTGTTGTGTATGACATCATACTTGCGCTGGCAGATGACTTTGATGAGCCTGAGCTGTTTGAAGAACTGTTGCCTGAATTAGAAGAGCTTGTGTTTGTTGTTGAACTGTCTGTAACCTCTTCACTATATTCAGAATAAGTATCTGTATAAATGTTAAGATTGCCGTCACCAGATACATCAACTCCATAAGCAGCATCAATACCATCACACGCTGCGTATACATCTATATTGCCACCAGATATTGTGACAATTCCTTTCTGCTTGCCTTTGCTTGAAAGACTGCTGTTAGATGTCTTTATGCCATCACCCTTTTTAGAGATAGCGATTATTTCGCCCGACTCAATATCAACAGCATCGTTACCCTTTATTGCATTATTAACAGCCGTAACTTTTATAGTTACATTTTTAATAGAAAGGTCATCCTTGCTCTGAATACCATTATTGTAGTTGCCAGTTACTGATAATGCACCTTTTCCTACAAACTTAAGGTCGCAGGTTGCATATATGGCAGCATTGCCGGCATCATCGGATGCATCGTCACTGGCCTCAGCTCTTGCATCAACAACGCAGTTGTAAGTATTTTCTTCAGATTTAATCTTTACATTATCTGCATTTTTAATGTATATAGGTGAACCGGTTGAGCAGGTGATGGATGTGCCATTAAGTGTAATTGTTACTTCTGCATCATCTGCGGCATCAACAATAATCTGACCTTCTGATAAAAGACCTGAAACAGTATATTCACCAGCCTGTGTTATTGTATACACAGAACCGTTCTGTGTTACTGAAGTACCATTGCCCGATGTAATAGTAAATGCTCCTGTTATTTCTGTTTTATAATTATCTGCATCATCTGCGTGAGTTACGTTTGTGTCCTCTGCTGTAATGCTTGAAGTGACTGTTGTACTGGCACTATTTCCAGTGCTGCTATTTGTATCTGCCTGTGAACCGCAGCCTGATGTCATAAGACACATCGCAAGTATAACTGCGGCAACGCACGCTTTGTTTACCTTCTTTAAATTAATCATATTCATTCATCCTTTCTCTGGTTCTTTTGTTTAGTTGTTTTACTGATTATTTATAGTGTAAGGGGGAATGGTGAAGAAAATATGGTAAGAATGAGAACATTTTGTGTCTTGGGAGAGTTGGAGAAAGTAAAATTTTGAAATACAGATATTTTTATTTTTACAAATATGGTTTATTATAAAGATATAGATACGATTATATAAAAATGTAATGGTCAAAGTAAATATTGATGTTAGGAGATAAAATTATGGCTGGTTATGTATGTAAGATAGTAATAGAAGATTCACATCCACAAATATGGAGAAGAGTGATAATTCCAGATAAGGTTACTTTTTTTGATGTCCATAGAATAATACAGATATTATTTGGCTGGGAAGATATGCATTTGCATGAATTTACGCTGCCATCAGAAAATATTGTGATTAGTGATGATGAAGATGTCTATGGATGGCGTGAATGGTATGATGAAAAATCAGTTGCCATAGATGAATTTTTTAATAATTATAAGTGGATTTGCTATACATATGATTTTGGTGATGACTGGCGTCATAAGATAAATATAGAAAAATATGATGAAACATATAATGATCGTTATGTAAAACTTTAAAAAACTAAGGGAGATAATTTCGTAGAAGATTGTGGCGGAGTATGGTGTTAGTACGAGGAATTATATGATGAATTGGATGATGCAGATAATATTGAAAGTGGCATAGAAGAATACTATAGGAGTGAGTTCAATAAAGAAATTGTAGAGAGAAAACTAGGATGTATGAGTATTTCAGTGTATGAAAATGAAAAAATAACATAAGAAAAGGTCACGAGGAAGGCAATAAATTTGAATGTGTCATAGACAATAATCTGAAGATGTTTAAAGAAGCTTGCGGGTATGAATCCAGAAGTGCGTAATAATATTGTTGCAGAAGTATTGGACGAATATAATGGCAATGCATCTGATATGACAAAGAAGTTAATGCAATTAAGAACATTTATTGATAACTCAGAAGAAAATGGTACATATAAAGATAATAACCTGTGTATAGCAAGAAATATGAGCAGCCAGAAAGAACTGCTTATGTCATTAGGAGAAAAGGAAGCGGCAGATTATTATAAATATTTAGGATTGCCACAGGATAAATTATTATCAAATGAAGAAAAGATATCAGCAATAACAAATGAATTAATGAATCATCCAGAATATATTATGTACATATATAATGAAAAACAATATGATGAACTTGTACAGCTTAATAGTAAGCCGTTAGGATACATGTGTAATCTGGGGCAATATGAAGAGACAATAGTGAAAACTATAAGTCTGGGACTTGGAAGTTTTTCGGTTGAAGGGGACTATGTGAGGATAGGATTGGCTTCGGATATTGATAAATATATTGAAAATATTGATAAAAACGTAAAAAAGAAATTATATAAAGAGATAAATAAACTTGATGACAGGGTTGGAAGTATTGTGCTGGCCTACGGAATGCTTGAACTTGAAAGCTTATATGATATATATAGGAGCAGGTATTACAAAAATCAGAATAAAGAAGATTTTTATTGTTATGTATACTGGCATGCAAGATATAACAACCTGATTAATACATTTTCTAACGGTGATGGAAAGAGATATGTTTCGTCGAAGTATGTAACCAGTCCAGAGAATATAGTAAAAAATATGGATAAATATGTAAAAGATATGCCATATATAATTTATACAAGAGAACAGATAGTAGATTATGCAGACGATATTGGCAATTGGAGTGAGTGGATAGATATTCTGTATGATAGTCTTGTTAATATATTTAATATACCTGAGTATGAGGCAAATGATATACTCATAGAAACTTTAAGTAAGGTGATTAGTAGATATACGATTGACCAGATATTTGATGAGTTATTTAAAGATTATATGGATAATGAAAATATAGAGGCATGTATACAGATATGGGAGACTATTACAGGTCTGATGTTAGAAATTCAGCTGCCGATGCTTAAAGGAAGAAACCGAATAGAATATGCAGATCAAAAAAATATATCAGTCTGGTCGTTAGATATGGTATCAGATAATAATTATCAGAAAATTGGTAATAAAGAATATAAACATATGTATGAATTTCCGGCTGATATACAATGTATGATGTACAGCATAGGTAATGAAAATGTAACAACTGATAGTGAAAAGAAGTTTATTAATTATGCAGATAAGCTTATGGAATATAAGAATAAAGAAAATATTTGTTCTGAGGAATATATATATGACTTGGCATTTAATTATCTGATGATTGAACAATATAAAGAGGCAGATGGTCTTATAAAGGAACTTGAGAAAATATCCAAATTAGGAAAAAAGATGGCAAAAGAACTGAGGAAACATAAGCAAATAATCCTGCAGATGCCAGGTGCGTTAAAAGATGAAAAGTGGAATAATTCATTTGAAGATACAGAATTTGATGATATTATGTTTAACGATTATCCTTTTTCTTATGAAGATTTTGGTTATCAGCAGCCATATGTAAGAGAGTATCCTAAGATAGGAAGAAATGCTCCATGTCCTTGTGGGTCAGGGAAAAAATATAAGGAATGTTGTGGGAAAGATAAGTAATATATGTAATGATTTTGCCACAATATGTATTTAAGAGTATTTTAGATGTCTTTGGTGATGCATACGAGTACCTTAGACCATTATGCATCGAATGCCGGAAAATCTGGTGGAGAGTTCGATTCTGAACGTGATTTACAGGATTGCCTTGGACGCTATCAGGATTTGCGTGATGAGTGGAAACGTAAGCGTCAGGAAAGTACGGATATTACAGATGATGTAGTGTTTGAGATTGAACTAATCCGACAGATAGAAATCAACATTGATTATATTCTCATGCTCGTAAAGAAGTACCATGATACCCATTGCGAAGACAAGGAAGTTCTGATTACCATCAATAAGGCGATTGATGCCAGCCCGGAACTGCGTAGCAAGAAACAGCTTATTGAAACTTTTATTGCAGGAATCAATGACGTGGATGATGTCATGAATGAATGGCATGAGTATGTGGTGGAACAGCGCGACCATGACCTTAATGTGATTATCACGGAGGAAAAGTTGAAGACTTTCTTTGAAAAGTATTTTGGTATCGGTGGTTCGGATACCTTTACTGAGCCAGAGCATAAAGTGGTAACATATGATTTAGATAATCAGGAAATGGTGTCGATGGTAGCAGAACCAAAAACACCGTATAAAAGCAAAGATTATGAAATATAATAAAAAGCCTTGTAAAATCAACGTTTTTGAAACTTATGGAGGATTATAGAGATTATGATAAAAATACTTTTCATCTGCCACGGCACTCCAGTTTTATGATAATGCATACTTTCGCAGATTGGGGCAACACGGGGCAGAATATGGCGGGAAGCCTTGGAATTACTACGGTTTAGACTACTTAGGGATGTAATATGAATGACAAAAGCCACAATTGTTGGTAGGAAGAACTACGGAGATTGTGGCCATTTTGTTGCTTATAATCTGTTGCAATATAATCTGAAAGTGATATTATAAAATAACTCGACTGGGGAAAGGATAACGATTGATATCTAAAAAACCAAGCATCTATAAATTATTCAATGAGGACTGTAATGAGTTAATGAAACGAATGCCGTCTCAATCAGTAGATTTGATTTTAACAGATCCACCTTATAACATTTCACAGTATTCTACTGGAAACATTCCACGAGAAGGAAAGAGCACATTAAATAACGATATTGCCGACTGGGATAAAACTATAATAAATCCAGTTGAGTATGTACGTGAATTTAAGCGTATTATTAAACCAAGAGGTAATATAATTATTTTTGCAGGTTACAATCAAATTGGCGATTGGCATAAAACTTTTGATTCAGAATTTGATACATTTCAAATATTTGTATGGCATAAGACAAATCCAGCTCCGAAAGTGTACAAAACGGGGTTTTGTAATAGCTGTGAGTTTGTTATATTTCTATGGAATAAAGGTCATATTTGGAATTTCTCAACTCAAGATGAGATGCATAATTTTTTCGAATGTCCTATTTGTTCATATCCTGAGCGTCTTAAATCTCCATTTCATCCTGCTCAAAAACCCTTGAAATTAATTGATCATTTTATCGAAGTTGCTTCTAACCCAGGAGGTGTAATTTTTGATCCATTTATGGGTGTAGGTACTACTGGAGTTTCTGCGATAAAAAAAGGCAGAAGATTTGTAGGAAGCGAACTTAATTGTGAATATCTTGCAGCTGCAGACCATCGAATAGCATTGTATATTTAAATGTTGCTTATAACCCGTTGCCTCAAAACCACAAAAGAATATAGAATTATTTTGTCGAAAAAGGAGGGGAAGCCTTAAATGATAGCCAAGCAACTTGGAGAAAGAATTAAAGAATTACGCAAAAAAACAGGTCTGAGTCAAGAAAAATTTGCGCTAAAAATTGATATGGATAGAACCTATTTTGCGACTGTGGAATTAGGAAAGAGAAATATCTCTTTGCAAAATATTGAGAAAATTGCTAAAGGGCTTAATATTACAATTTCAGAATTATTTGATGGCATAGGAGAAGATTGCGATGACTAATACAGAAGATCAGATAAAGAATATTGTTTATGAGGAATTTTCCAAATTAGTATTAAATATTGAAGGTGATTTTAAAACCAATTTTGTAAAGAAAAGATATAATTTTTTGCTAAATCAGCTTGATGAAAAGATTATTGCAAACATGGTATTTGTAAGTAGCTTTGAGTCTAAGAGTGGCTTCGCTATCGAGACATGTGCAAAAAGAGTAGCGCGATTAAAATTTGGAGATGAAAATGTACCAACAATCGTAAATCCTAGAAATGTCAAACATAATATTAACCCCGCTTCAATAAGTGGACAGATTATTGTGACGGATATTGACACTGATAATGGAGCACTTCGTGGAGCTATATCTGAGTTCAGAGCATCAAATGTTGCAACAGGAAAAGGTAGTACGCGTTCGGAAAGTGGAGTTACTCAGAATACTATAAAATCATTATTGCCAATGGCACAGAGATACAAAGCTCCTGGTTATCACACAAAGCCGGTTGACCTAGCATTTTTTGATGGAAAAGATTGGGTGGTTTTGGAACTTAAAGCAGGAGGAGATTTGGATAGTTCCAATGCACCCGCTAATGTTGAAAAACTTCTTACTATCTACGCGGGATTAAATATTTCTAATTCAAAAGCTTATTTTGCTACTCTATATAATAAAAATGGTGAAGGAAATACATGGACTGGTGCTGTAAAAAAACATATGGCTTTTCCTGAGATGTTTTTAATTGGAAAGAAATTTTGGAACACAATTCTCCCGGATGGTATTACATATGAGCGATTTACAGAACTGTACAAAATGGCACTAGAGGAACTTGACCTTAATTTAAGAATAAATGAGATGATAAGAAGGACAGTAAGATAGTGTTCAGGGAAGATTTGAAGCAGTTTATCGAGTGCCAATTAAATGAAATGGCAAAGAATGTGGTAAAGAATATGCAGGTAATATTACAAATAGAGCAAATAATCCTTTTAGTTTATTTGATGGTGATGAAGAAAAATATATGGCTGTAGGGAGAAACTTCGATTCTCAACTAGGAAGGAGATTACAGAAGATTGCATTTTATTGTGCTCGATATCGATATGGATTTCTTAATGTTCCAAATATTGTTGTAATGAGAGAAAATGATGTAAGATTGGTTGGTGAAATTTTATCATACCCATTAGATAAAGGGATGACACAGCACTTATACTGGAGTGGTCATGTGGTAAATTATCCGAGTGTTTCATGTAAGCGTGCATATGTATATGAAATTAAAGTAGGTGGAAATTTGGATACAAAGAATAAAGGTGAAAATATGAATGAAGTTATTCGTCTTGAAAAAGTATTTTCTATGTTTGGAAATAATAAATCAAAGTTTGCTGCTTGTTATAATAATAGGGGTGAGGGCAATTCCCCTGATGGAATCATTTTTGGTATGTTAGATGCAGAGCACAAAGCAATTGGACGACTTTTTTGGGAGAAAATATTACCATTAGATGAAATGATATATGATGAATTTATTGTTATGTATTCTGAAGCATTTGAGAATAATGTTAGAGTGAGAGATATAATTGCAAATGGATATTAATTGTGTACTTGCTAACTGTGATTGCTTAGAATATATAAAAGGAATACCAGATAAATCGATTGATTTGATACTTACGGATCCACCTTATAATATTGCTCAATATTCTACAGGAAATATTTCATTACCAGGAAGGACTGCGGTTAATAATGATTTGGGAGAGTGGGATTTAAAAGAAATTAATCCGTTTGATTTTGTGGATGAGTTTAAGCGTATCTTAAAACCAGATGGAAATGTTTTTATTTTTACTAGTTATAATTTAATAGGTAAATGGCATGAAGCTTTTGATCCGGAATTTGATACATTTCAATATTTTATATGGCACAAAACAAATCCTATGCCAAAGATATTTAAAAATGGATTCTTAAATAGTTGTGAGATGATAGTTTGTTTATGGAATAAAAAACATAAATGGAATTTTTTAAGTCAAAATGAGATGCATAATTATTTTGAATGTCCGATATGTATGGGAAAGGAGCGTTTGAAAGAACCTAAACATCCATCTCAAAAACCACTAAAATTGTTAAGACATTTAATAAAAATAGCTAGTAATGAAGGTGACCTGATTTTTGATCCTTTTATGGGGGTTGGTTCGACGGGCGTTGCTGCAAAGGAATTAAATAGAAATTATGTTGGATGTGAAATTGATCCTATTTTTTTCGAGGCGGCTAAGAGCAGAATAGAAATGACAGAAGTAGTAACAAAGGAGGATAAAGAGAATGTCTAATTATGGAAAAATAGGAGAGCGAGATTTAGACTTTATTGTTTTGTATATTTTGGATAGACATCCCAATATTAATACAAGTGAATTAAAGAAGTACATCTGGTATTACACAGAACCAGATGGAGTTAATCTTGTACCATTAGTTGACAGGAACGATACGGCTATAGACCAGATTGTTAGAAATATTATTAGTCACAGAAATGATTCATCAAATAATATAATTAATAGAGGCTTAGTATCATATAGTAATGCAGGGTTGTTGAACATTACAACGTCAGGACAGGCAGTACTAGATAAATTTATTAAGCAGAAAGCATTGTAACGCATTAAGGAGCTCATCAATTATCTGAGGGGCTCCTTTTGTGCTTAATAATTTGTTATAACTAAGTGTTCAACATCTTTATTATTACGATTCATAAAACTAACCATATATTTTTTATCAAAGCTTGTTATATTAAAATGCTCATTATTGTACAAATCATATATGAAATCAGTGTTTTTTATTATTAATAGAATTTTTGCGGGTGTTCTTTTTAGACATTCGCATAGCCGTATTTGTTCTTCGTGGCCAAACTCATTTTGAGCATATGTTGAGAAGTCAGAATCGTATGGAGGGTCTAAAAAAATAAAGTCATCTTCAGTCAAATTTAAGTTTTCAATAAATGTCTCAAAATCTTCACAATGAATATCTGTATTGGCTAATTTGGAAATCATTTCATTAGAGAAGAGATAGTTAATTTTTTTTTGGAAATCCTTTCTGTTGTATGAAATTCCACCATATGGAACATTAAACTCGCCTTTGGCGTTGTATCTAAACATAGAAGAGTAGCAAAATTCTCTTATAAAGAAAAATACAGCAGCTTGTCTACCTTTACTTAATTCAGATAAATGGTTTTGCAAATATCGAATGTACATATAATAGGCAGACTTCATTGATGCTTCAATATTATCAAGCCTATCTTTATCAGAAATTGCTCCGTTTTCTTTTTCTAATTTTGCTGAGCGAAATATTTTGTTTGTGAGATTTTTCTTCAATTCTTTGAGAAAAATACTGGTATATCCTTCCGCTAATGATGAAAAGAATTCGTTGTAATTATTAATATATTCATCTATAGATATCTTCGAAAGGTACAGGTCTAATATTTCTGTGGTATGTTCATCAACAAAATAACCGAGAGAATTAAATTCATTTGCTTCCAATTGCAAATACTTTATTAATTCTTTGTTTTTTTCCCTAACGCAAGTGTATAAATTGATTAGTTCTGTAGATTTGTCGTTTATACAACAGTGTTCAGTATGGGTATCAAAGAATACAGCTCCTCCACCGACAAAAGGTTCAATAAAGCGTCCGGAGTATATTGGGCTATATTTTCTAATAATAGGAAGCTCTTTTTCTTTGCCTCCAGGCCATTTAAGTATTGTTTTCATAAATATTATCCCTTCATAAAGAGTACGATAATAGCATAACATAATTGTTGCTTAAAAACAACAACCATTTATTTTTTGTAGCTTTAAAATGTAAATTTATTTTATAATCTACCAATCTTCGAAATTCGTCTGTTTCAACATTTCTTATAAATTTAGGAAAGTTATCCACATTGAATGATTACACTGATTCCTTATCTAAAAAATGTGCATAAATTTGTATTTTCCTCTTGGCAAGCCTCACCTTCTTTGCTAAAATCAAATCTTTGACACTTTTTAGGTTAAAAATCGCCGCAAATACAGACAGTTACTGCGTTTGCGGCTTTTATACATTTTTCGTGAAAAGCGTAATGTTTTGCGTAATGCTTATAATCCTTTGGAACGTCTGATTATTCCAGCCATTGCCTTTGGTGTTGTAAGTTCGTTATCGGTTCTGAATCCTGCATTATCATGCAATGCATCTGTAAGTTCGGTTCTTGTATAGTTAGGTATATAGCCATATTCCCCAACCTCCCTGACATTCATTTTGCGCAGGGTGTTTATGATTTCTTCACAAGTAAAGCTGTTATCAAGCTGCTTTTCAAGTATTCTGTAAATCATAAGCGATATGAAGCAGGTGAGAAAATGTGCTTTTATGCGGTCATCACGGTGAAGATATACAGGTCTTGCATCAAATTCAGATTTCATGATTCTGAAGGATTCTTCTATTTCCCATCTGTCATGGTTTATCCTGGCTATTTCAGCCGGATTATCATCAAGATTTGTACATACAGCATAAAAACCATCGTACTTTGCTTCTTCTTTGATGGCATTTATATTTAACTCATAGGCTGCTTTTTCTGCGACTTCACCATCATTTGTGACAGGAGTTTTTTTGATAAATCTTTTTGCATCTGTAACAGAGTGTTTGTCATACTGTGCCGGATGCTGCAGATATTTCTTTGCTCTTTCAATCTGGCGCTCACGTATAGTTTGCTGGTACAGCTTGTATTTGAGAGAGTATGTGATAATAAGTGTCTGGTCAAATGCTATATCCCTTTCTTCATCATAGCCTTCAACAAGCATCTGCTTATAAAAAATCTTGTTTCTGTTTTCAAGAGTATCCTCAATTTCAGAAATATCATAAGTTTTCTTACTTCCCTCTAACTGCCAGCCTTTGCAGTCAAGACACCATTCTTTTAAGCTGCTTTTTAGTTTTTTGATGGACTGTGTGGTTATAAAGCTTCTTTCACCAAAGTTATTAAAACGGCGGTTGGCATCTGATGATAATCCGGCATCGGTGCATACAACAAACTTTGAAAGCTCAAAGTCTCGCATAATCTGCTGTTCAAGAGGCTTTAAAGATAACTGCTCATTCTGGTTTCCTGGATTAATGCAGAAGGCAAGTGGAATCCCTGATTTATCCATAAATAATCCCATCTGTACAATCGGATTAGGTCTGTGTTCATTGGCTGGACCATACTGCTTCAGTCCATCTTCGTGTTCAAGTTCAAAAAAGTAATTCGTGCAGTCATAAAATAAAACACCAGTATTGCGTTTAACAAGCTTTTTTGAACGCTTGTAAAGCTCCGCCTGTATAAAGTCCGAATTATCAGCAAGAACAGAAAGAGCACGATAAATGTGATGCAGGTCAAACTCGGGCTGTTCCAGAAGTTCTTTTGACTGCTCATAGCACGATAGTTTTGAAGAAGGGAAAAGAATTCTGCCATAAATAAGTCTTGAAAGGATAGCATTAAGGTCATAAGTGAAAGCATTATCCTTTTTAATTTTCTTGCATATGGAAGGTAATCCAAGCTGGTAGTAAATTTTTTGAAGGAAGAGATAACCAGTATTAAATGACAGTTGTTTGCCAGCAGGAATCAGTTCATTCGTGGAAAAACGTACAAAGTGTTCAACATCTTTTGCAGCTTTTTCAGCAGCATTTAACTCATTGACGTGAGAGCGAGCCCAGGCCTCAGCATCATCAACGCCATAAGTTTCTTTGATAAAAGTTTCAGTACCAAGTTTTTCTACAATCTCAGAAGTATTTTTACCATTTTTCTGAACGGATTTAATAACATAAAAAGATTTAGCATTCTTTGATGGACTAATCATTAATCTCATAGAACCAGACCTCCTAAATAAACATAAGATTATTATAGTACAATACGGCAATACTGTATAGGGGAAATTGAAAATTTACAAAAAAATAAGGCCATTACTGGTCTGAGAGGGTTTTGGGGTGTCAAACTTCCGGGGATATAGCATTGTTACACGGTTGAGACACCTCAAGTTTACTGGGGACCTTTTTTATGAGAGTTAGAAAAAATAGTTATAATACTTGACAAGAAAATGATTTAGAGGTATATATATAAAATATATAAGAAAATTCTTAAGCAACGATTTTCATAGATGGTGGAATTCGTGTGATGCGTCGAGGATGAAATTTAAGTTAATTAATATGAATTTGGTAGGATTATATTGTTTATCGTACTTTGTTTTTGTAGACTTATTTTACTCTCTTGATGGCTCAAGGGAGTTTTTTTGTACCATAAAAATTTTAAGGAGGTACAGTGTATGTACGAAATAAGTAACGATGTAATGGAAGCAATTGGTAGGGTAGAAGGAAAGGGTGAACCTATTGTAGCGGCAGGAACAACTGGTAGCGGAAAATCAGCAGTTGAAGAGGCTTCAGCAAGTCATCCAGTGACACAGTCTTTGTTAGGAATCAGAGAGGCTTCTGGAAAAGGTAGTGTTACAAAGGCAAGTACAATCGCAACAGATTATGAAATGATTCCAGAAGATAAGTTGGTTATGTTGGCTGAACTTCATCCAAAAACAATTGCAGAGTGTGGAGATGATAATGAGTTACTTGGTAATGTGCTCTATTCAGGAGCAAAAGATTATTTTAAGAATCCGGATGAGAACTTGTATAAGACTAAGTTGGCTAAAGCACTAACAAATTTATTAGAGCATCCGGCAAATGATTCATTGGGGTATAAATTAAAGGATATCGGTGGTGACAAGTATGATGCACTTATGGAAGTAATCCTGAAGTTTGATATTTCACAGGTCATGATCATTTATAATGAGATGATTGCTAAAACAACAAGGAAGGGACAAAAAGGAGTTCGGATTTTTATTGAACTTCTTTCTTCAAGAGAATCTTTACGAGAAATTGTGGCAGAGTTTTGGAATCTTGTTATTAAGTTTATAAACGAGGAAGTAGAGGCACTTCGTGATAAGCTTGAAAGCAATGGTGCGGTTGTGGAGGTAAAACCTGAAGGTGGATATAAGTTTACGGCTCTTCTTGGTGAAGATGACATTGATAGTGAGATTGCAGAGCTTCTCCTTAAAAGTGAGGAAGGTTCAAAGGAATACTTACTTTCTAATGTTTCACTTATCTATCGTGGTGCAGATTACATTTTTAATATTGAAAATAAAGATGCATTAACAGTAGCAGAGCTTGGAGATACAAAGATTCATTGTATTAGAATCATTGATACGCAGGGACTATTCCATTCTACGGGTGTAAAAGCGAAGGATGAATCTGAGCGTATTGTTGATTTGCTTTCAGAGTTTCACAGCACCAAGTTATTGTTGGTTGTTAATTCATTTGTAACCGATACTGTGAAGGATGGGTATGATGCAATTTCTATGATGCTCCAGGAAGTGAATAGGGATATTGAAGTATATATTCTTTTTACACATTGGGACGAATACTTAAAGAGTTTTGCTAATCAGAGCGGAACAGTTAGTAGATTTAGTAGACGAAGTAATATTGATTGGGCAGAAAAGTATAAGGAGGCATTTTACGCTCAACAGAAGGTTGTTGATAGATTCGCTGCGGCTGTAGATGATAATACCTCTAAAAAGAAACCGAAAATTATTGGTGTTTATAGAGCGGCTATTCTTTCAGAAGATGGAAATAAGATGGAGGATGTCTTGGACTGTGAAGGTGTTCAATATCCGGACGCATTAAATCTTCTTTTTGCAAATATGGTAAAGCAGGCAGTTGTAAATGGTGATAAGTATCGCGTTATTGAGGGACTTGGGGAGACAGTAGGCATTGATGCCTCTAAATTTGGTAAGCGGAATATTACGGCTTTATACATAAATCTTGTGAATGAGTGTAAAGGTCTGAAATTGTATGCATCAACGGTTCGTGCTTGTAATCGTAAGTGGATTAATGCTGGTAATGTTCATGAAGCTCATGTAGTTGCAAATGATTATGGTTTCCAAACGATAACCACAAAGTTTGTTCAGGAAATTCGAAATTATGCTATGAGTTATGTGAAGAATCTGGATATTGATGTAAAAGCATATCTTACAAATCAAGATGATGAGGAACGGTTTGTTACTGATTTAATGGAATACTTAACATTACAGCAGAATGTAGGACGTGAAGTTGCAAAGATGATTGGTAGCGAATCATATTCCGAAGGATTTGTTCGTGCAAAGGAATTTAAGTATCAGTATGAGCGATTTACTGATATGCTTCAATACGCACAGGATAATTATTTTGTCGCGGATACTATCTATTTTACGGAGCATTTTAAGAAATGCCTTATTGCTTCAGCCAAGAAGTGTATTTGTGATTTTGTGGATTCAAAGTGTATAGTTGTATATTAGATAAAACAATTTGAGACAAGGCAGTGTGAAGAAACACTGCTTTGTTGTATATTATCCTTAGTAGTAACCCTTTCCCTTTTACTACCAATTTTACTACTAACAGGTAGTAACAACATGCTCTATTCTGCTCTGATTTGCCACAATCTGTAATTTCAGAGCAAACTACATGCATCCCAGAAACCATTGCAAAACAGGGCATTTCGGGGCAAAATAAGGAGAAGAAAAACAATGATAAAAATTTTATTCATCTGCCACGGCAACATCTGCCGCAGTACCATGGCAGAAAGCGTTATGACATATTTAGTTAAACAGGCAGGGCTGGAGAATGAATTTTATATTAATTCAGCAGCAACCAGCCGAGAGGAGATAGGTAATCCGCCACATCATGGAACTGTGGCGAAGCTAAGGGCAGAAGGCATCCCGGTTATTCCACACAGGGCAGTGCAGATGACACTGAATGATTATGAGGAATATGATTACCTTATAGGAATGGATACAGAAAATATCCGTAATATGCAGCGTATATCAGGTGGCGACCCTGATGAAAAAATATATAAGCTGCTCACATTTACAGGCTCAGGCATGGATGTTGCAGACCCTTGGTACACGGGAGATTTCGAGGCAACCTACAGAGATGTAAAAGCTGGATGTGAAGGACTGTTAAATGTGCTTAGAGAAGAACTTGCGTAAGATAATATATAACAATTTTAAATATTGTACATTTCGCATAAAACATATTTTGCATGATATAATCAGCACAAAAGAAAAGGAAGCGGCTGCGAAGCAGGACGAAAGAGCGCAAGAGCGCGGGTTCGTGAGTGTAGGGTAGACAAAGAGTAAATAAATTATGATATATTGAAATATATCTAAGGAATAAACAAAAACAACTTATTTTTCAGCATTTTTTAAGTGACTCAATTATAGTTGTAGAAGTTAAGTCGTAAATAAAAAAGATATATTTCATGCATTATGTGTAATTTAGGTGTTAAATAATTATCTATAAATAAGCATATGAAGAAAAATGCACAAAAATAAGTTGTTTTCGTTTGTGCTTGAGATACATTTCAATAGATTACGCAAAATATGTTTTTCTAAAGCGGATATAATTGTACAATATTTTAAATTTACTCATTTATAACAATTACATTAATTATCAAGCAATAGAGCAATCTTCAGCAGGCATTTAGCAGCGAAAATTTTCAATTTAACATCTATTACATAATCAAATACAATCAAACAGAATATTTTCCCATTCCCTGCATAAACTGTACAAACAGATATGCAGGGGTTTTTATTTTTGAAAACTTATATTGAAGAAAGGGTTATTGATATTGCCAATTACATAATAGATAACAATGCAACCGTAAGAAAGGCGGCAAAGCAGTTTGGAGTCAGCAAGAGCACAGCGCATAAAGATGTTACCACAAGACTTTTAGAGATTAATCCAAAGCTTGCGGCGAGAGTGCGGAAAATACTTGATATTAACAAGCAGGAGCGTCATATACGTGGAGGTATGGCGACTAAGGAAAAATACGCACATCATTTACAATAGCGATATATCACAACAAATCATCAGCAAAATATATATGCATTTAAGTATATTTTAATAATGTTCTGCCAACTATATAAATTAAAGGCATCAATAGTCAGAGTTATATTTTTAAATGTGTTTAATACATTTATTAATTGGTATCAGGTTGAGCCGGATGGACGCTTGTCCAGTAATTGACAGGAGGAATACTACTTATGCAATATAATTCAGAAAACAATAGCAGCAGTTCGCAGCATAATTCACACAACACTACTGACAATAATTATAACGAAAATGTCTCTTCTAAGTACACGTCATCCAATTTTGCGGGAGGTGTGCCTATGAATGAGCCGATGGCAGAAAGATACTGTTCGCCAGCATCGGATGCTTATAGTGAGGGGATAGTTGCGGGTTGTCTTGACAATCCGTGTATCCCTAAGGAGGGGGTTACAGCCCACAGACTTATGGAGCATAGAAAGCTGGAGATAAGAAAAGTTATAGGAAGGGAAATTCTTGACTCAAGAGGCAATCCTACTGTGGAGGCACAGGTGCTGCTTGCTGATGGAACAGTTGGACACGGAATGGTGCCAAGTGGTGCATCAACAGGCGCATTTGAAGCGGTTGAGTTAAGAGATATGAACCAGAAAAGGTATCTTGGCAGGGGCACGCTTAAGGCAGTCAACCATATAAATGTTGAACTTAATAATACAGTTCTTGCGATGGATGCCTCTGATACCTTCGGGATTGATAATGCAATGATAAAAGAGGATGGAACAAAGGATAAGTCAAGGCTTGGTGCCAATTCTATTCTTGCTGTGTCAATAGCATGTGCAAGGGCAGCGGCGGCATCACTTCATATGCCTCTGTACAAGTTTATAGGTGGAAATGCGTCAACAACTCTTCCGGTTCCTATGATGAATATCATCAATGGTGGAAGACATGCGGTTGGAAGTGACTTTCAGGAATATATGATAGTTCCGGCAGGTGCAAAATGTTTTCGTGAAGCACTCCGTATGGGAACAGAGGTGTTTCATTCGTTAAAGGATATATTATCAAGGAAAGGATATGCGGTTACTGTAGGTGATGAGGGTGGCTTTGCGCCAGATGTGGCTGATGCATTTGAAGTATTTGAGCTTCTTATGGAGGCAGTCAGGGCGGCAGGTTATGAACCGGGAAAGGATATATACTTTGCGATGGATGCCGCAGCTTCAGAGCTTTACAATGCAGAAAGCGGATTATATGAGTTTCCAAGAGAGTATCAGGCATCATATAACAGAAGCTTATGTTCGTGCAGGAATTCATCTGATAATGGTACAGAAAATGTAGATAAACCGGATAAGATAGTTTCTCCTGATTTGCCGGACACAGTCAATCCAACTGGCGATATTAAGCGTAATAGCAGGGAACTTGTCGATTATTACTCTAAAATTGTCGACAAATATCCTCTGATATCAGTAGAAGACCCACTTAACGAGGAAGATTGGGAAGGATGGAAGTATATCACAGACAAACTTGGCAGCCGTATACAGCTTGTTGGTGATGACTTGTTTGTGACGAATACAGAAAGACTTAAGAAGGGTATAGAGTCAGGCTGTGCCAATTCTATTCTTATAAAGTTTAATCAGATAGGAACTCTTACGGAAACGATTGAAGCAGTTAAGATGGCACATCGTGCCGGTTACACAGCCATATCAAGTCATCGTTCCGGAGAAACAGAGGATACAACAATAGCAGATATGGCGGTCGCCCTTAATATGGGGCAGATAAAGACAGGCGCACCATCAAGAGGAGAGCGTGTTGCGAAGTATAACAGGCTGTTACGAATAGAAGATGAGCTCGGAGCAGCAGCAGTATTTCCGGGGATAAGTGCGTTTGTGGGAATTAAGAATAGTTAAAAATCTGCTTATATGCCAGAAGGTGTTTCAATGATAATGCGTTAAGCTTTATTTCCGAAACACCTTCTGGCATATAAGTGTGTGTTAGTTATTTTTATTATCCGGAGCTGTATTTTAAAAATTATTACTAAACTCATACCTTTATAACTACAAATGAGCAGGTACAGAAAAATGCACAAAAATAATTTGTTTGTACTTAAGATATGTTTCAATAGATTATAAAAAATCTGATTTTCTAACGAGGACATACTTGTTCAATATTCTAAATTACTCAAACAAAACGTCATTAAGCCCCAATATTTATAGTATATAAACAAAATACTATTCTCACGGCAATCTTAAATTACAAAAGCGAAACAATATTAAGTCCGCTGGTTTTAGAAAGGTCAACATATTCATCCACACACTGCACTATAGGCTGGTGGAGTGCGTTGTCATTGATAAGAACAACTTTTCCTGTGCGGCCATCGGATAACTTGACATTAGTTCCAATGTAAGAAGCTACTACATTTTTAAGAAATGGAACGACATATACAGGGTCAAACTTAGTGAAAGCATCCTGATACATCATCTTAACAACTTCAAACGGGCATATAGATGCACGGTATATGCGTGCGGCAGTCATGGCATCATAAACATCTGCAATAGTAATAATCTTTGCAATAACAGGAATGTCGTCACTTTTGAGCCCAAAAGGATAACCGCTTCCATCACATTTTTCATGGTGCAAAAGAACTGCTTCCTTAACAGGAAGTGGAAGGGCTTTATCCTTAATCTGCTCATACCCGAGATTAACGTGATGTTTCATAATCTCATATTCATTATCAGTGAGCGCACCGGGCTTATTAAGAATCTTATCAGGTACAAGAAGCTTGCCTATATCGTGAAGAAGTCCAGCAAGAGTAAGAATTTTAATATCTTCCTCACTAAAGTTAAGCCATTTACCAATGATAGAAGCTATGAGGGCGACATTGACTGAGTGGACATATGTAATGTCATCTTTATTTCGCATAGCATGAAGCATATCAAACATCTGTAAAGAGTTGCGGGCTTCGGAAACTATGTTCATAGTATCCGATACCATTGAGTCAGTATCTATAGACTCATCCGATGTCAGAAATGAATTAAGGTTATCTTTTACAGAGTCAACATTATGGTTGTATTCTGATTCAAAATGTTTGTATTCCTCAGAATTACGCACCTTTTCATAATAATTGGTATTTTCCTTATCAGCATTGATTGAAGCCGCATTTCTTTCTGCCTGCGAAGCGGAATCTTCTTCTTCATTATAAATGTTTATTTCAAGCACATGCAGACTTGATATCTTTGCAATAAGTGACGGTGTAAGTACAGTATCTTTAGGTGCAAGCATAGAGCCATCGCTTAGTATAATGTCTCGCGAAAGCTTCATTCCAGCCTGCGCATCAAATATAAATATAGTAATGTCGTTCATAAAAACCTCCTGTTTTAGATACATACGATAAAAAAGAAAATGCCCACCTGCTGTAAAAAGTAAATGGTTTTAAAACATTTTTATCTTTATGCCCTGTCAGTATCACGTTAAATTAAATATAAAATAATTATAAAATTAATAATGTAAAAAGTCAATTCTACTTGACGTAGAAGAATATATTGTGTAATATCTGTGGTAGATTACGGATGGTGTGATTATCTGACGGATTATCAGCTATATGGTATGTCAGATATCAAGGCGGTTAAGTGACATTTGAGGTATATTAATGTACGCAGATGAGTCTGGCTGTCAAAGGTTTTGCCAGCGTAGTCATAAATGAATATATGATTATATCCCTTATTTAGAGCGGTGGAGATACATAGGATCTGAGAAGCCCGGCAACCCCTTATAAGTGATGTGTGGATATGAATTCATGTTTATATCCGTATCACATTTATATATGAGAAAGGAAGGTGCCAACCTGAGCGAGATTATTCGAACAATGAGAGGATTTCGAAGCAGATTTCGGGTCCCTTCAAGGGACCTTTTTCTATGCATAGATATATATAAATGTATGTAAAAAACGGACATACAATTTAAATTATAATTATGCATCCATACGGAATTAGGATATAAGCATGTCGAATTATGCTTTGTGGTGTGTTATATCAGGCATAATCGGAGATACTTAGTAACATGGAAGTTTATTTTAAGAGAAGGAGAATGACTAACACAATGGAAAAAAGATTATTTACTTCAGAGTCAGTAACAGAAGGGCATCCAGATAAAATCTGCGACCAGATATCAGATGCAGTACTTGATGCACTTTATGCGCAGGACCCATATTCAAGAGTTGCATGCGAAACACTTACAAATACAGGTTTCGTTATGGTAATGGGTGAGATTACAACAAAGGCAAATGTTGATATTCCACAGATTGTACGTGATACAGTTGTTGAGATAGGTTATGACAGTTCAGAAAAGGGATTTGATGGTAACACTTGTGCTGTTATGGTTGCACTTGATAAGCAGTCTGCAGATATAGCTATGGGTGTTGATAAGGCACTTGAAGCTAAGGAAGGCATTGATAAAGAAGATGACGACCTTGGTGCTGGAGATCAGGGTATGATGTTTGGTTATGCTACTAATGAAACAGAAGAATATATGCCATACTCAGCAGCGCTTGCACAGAAGCTTTCTAAGCAGCTCACAAAGGTTCGTAAGGACGGCACATTAAGCTACTTAAGACCAGATGGAAAGACTCAGGTAACAGTTGAATATGATGAAAACAATAAGCCAATCCGTCTTGATGCAATCGTTGTATCATCACAGCATGCACCAGAAGTATCACAGGAACAGATTCACGAAGATATCAAGAAGTATGTTATTGATGCAATTGTTGACCCAGCTATGGTAGATGCTGATACTAAGATATTTATCAATCCAACGGGACGTTTCGTTATAGGTGGACCTAACGGAGATTCAGGTCTTACAGGCAGAAAGATTATCGTAGATACTTACGGTGGAGCTGCAAGACATGGTGGTGGAGCTTTCTCTGGTAAGGACTGCACAAAGGTTGATCGTTCAGCAGCATATGCAGCACGTTATGTAGCTAAGAACTTAGTTGCAGCAGGTATTGCTGACAGATGCGAAATCCAGCTCTCATATGCAATCGGTGTTGCACATCCAACATCTATCTGCGTTGACACATTTGGCACAGGTAAGTTAAGCGATGAGAAGATTGTAGAAATCATCAGAGAGAACTTTGATTTAAGACCAAATGGAATTATTAAGATGCTCGACTTAAGAAGACCTATCTACAAGCAGACAGCAAGCTATGGTCACTTTGGACGTACAGATATTAACCTTCCTTGGGAGAAGTTAGATAAGGTTGATGCACTTAAGAAGTATCTTTAAAATATAGGGGCGTTTAGTATACATTCATAATTATAATGTTGGCGAACGGACGACATAACATAAGCGGAAAGCAGTGGTGCATACATCAGCGATGCCAGAAGCTTCAACAGGATATTTCTAAGACTTTTCGTATAGGTGGCGGCGGCTGCCGCTACCGTTCGATACGGGACATCCTTGTCCCATATCGAACTTCCACAGACATCCTTGTCTGTGGATAGCTGTTTTTGAGAAAGAAAAGTCTAAGAAATATCACAGTTGAACTTCAAGTGCATCTTATGATGTATACAGCACTGCTTTTTGCTTATATTATGTCTGTCTGTGCTGCTTCTTATACTTTTCTTTAATTCTCAGCAACGATTTGACAAGGAGGTCAAATCGTCCGTTAGTCACTTATCAATGCCATCCCTAAACACCAATATTTATAAAAAAATTATATTTTTTCTCATTAAGTACTTTTAAAATTCCTTATTTATGTATATAATGTTGATTAGCTATGAAAAGTATTTTTTATTGCTAATATATTAATGAGATACATTTATTTGCATATGTTTATATAATGATACAAGGGGCAAAAGGCCTAAATCCACATGAGCCTGCTTATAGGTGGGTGAATGACCTTGTGACCCGACCCAATATGAGCATAAAAGTGAGATGATAGTCCCACGATATGCGAATATTGGGGGATTGTGGGAGTGCGCAGCACGGAACAATCCGTAGGTATCATAGTGGAATTATAATTAAGACAATATTAATATGCAGATTAGACATAATTGACGATAACAGAGATAGAAAGTTGAAGATTTAGGAGGAGAAAAGATGTTATCAACTGATATTGGAATCGATTTGGGTACTGCAAGTATTCTTGTATATATAAAGGGTAAGGGCGTTGTTTTAAAGGAACCTTCAGTTGTCGCATTTGACAGAGATACTAATAAGATTAAGGCTATCGGCGAGGAAGCCCGTCTGATGCTTGGTAGAACACCTGGTAATATCGTGGCGGTAAGACCACTTCGTCAGGGCGTTATTTCAGATTATACAGTTACAGAGAAGATGCTTAAGTACTTCATCCAGAAGGCTATCGGAAGAAGAATGCTTAAGAAGCCTAGAATAAGTGTATGTGTGCCTTCTGGTGTTACAGAAGTAGAGAAGAAGGCAGTTGAGGATGCAACTCTTCAGGCAGGTGCAAGAGAGGTTGCTATTATTGAGGAACCTATAGCAGCAGCTATCGGTGCAGGTATTGATATATCAAGACCTTGCGGTAATATGATAGTTGATATTGGTGGTGGTACTACAGATATCGCTGTTATTTCACTTGGAGGTACAGTTGTAAGTACTTCTATCAAGATTGCAGGTGATGATTTTGATGAAGCACTTGTAAGATATATGAGAAAGAAGCATAATCTTCTTATCGGTGAAAGAACAGCAGAAGATATTAAGATAAAGATTGGTTCAGCTTATCCACGTCCAGAGGTTGTCAAGATGAATGTAAGAGGACGTAACCTTGTTACAGGTCTTCCAAAGACAGTTGAGGTAACTTCAGAAGAGACAGAGGAAGCTTTAAAGGAAGCTACATCACAGATAGTTGAGGCAGTTCACAGCGTGTTAGAGAAGACACCACCAGAACTTGCATCAGATATCGCAGACAGAGGTATCGTTCTTACAGGTGGCGGAAGTCTCCTTTCAGGATTAGAAGAACTTATAGAATCAAAGACAGGAATTAACACTATGACAGCAGAAGACCCTATGACAGCAGTTGCCATAGGAACAGGTAAGTTCATAGAATTCCTTGCAGGTTACAGAGAAGATTAGGAAAAGAGGTCAGGTATGGTAAGAGGTTTATATACTGCTTACACAGGATTAGTGAATCAGCAGAGAAGACTTGATATAGTGTCGAATAATCTTGCAAATGCAACAACAACCGGATATAAGAAGGAAGGCGTTACAACACAGAGCTTTGATTCTGTATACGGAATTAAGATTAATGATGCTACAGTTGGCTATATGAATCAGAGTATAGGCAGCATGAGTCTTGGTGCAAAGATAGGAGAAACATACAGAAGCTGGGATCAGGGTTCCCTTAGAAACACAGACAGCGATTACGATTTCGCACTTTCAGGACAGGGATTTTTCTCTATCTCATTTACTAATAAAGCAGGTGAAACATCAACACTTTATACCAGGGATGGATCTTTCCAGATGAATCAGGAGGGTTATCTGGTTACCAAGGATGGTGATTATGTATTGGGTGAAGGCGGCAACCCTATACAACTTCCTACAGATGTATCGCAGCTTACAGTCGATTCGACAGGAGGTATATATGCGGATGGACAGTATGTAGATACATTTGGAATTGTTGATTTTGAAGATTATAACTACATAGAGGCTTATGGTGAGAATCTCTATAGGGCAGTTGACGGAGCAGTTACAACTGATTCCACAGCAGCAGTTAATCAGGGATATATTGAGGCATCTAATATTAATGTTGTGACAGAAATGGTCGATATGATTAATATATCCAGAGAGTATGAAAGTAATCAGAAGATTGTCAACGCCATAGATGAGATGTTAGGAAAGATGGTCAGCATATCTGAGTTGTAGCTCCTGTTTATAATGGACAGCTTTATAATGCAGATTAATTCATAAATATCAGCCCAGGTAAGCTCACATTTATGTGTAGCTGCAACAGGCTGTGTGTGGCGGAAGTGAATTGTGCCACGTATTTAAGTAGTTGTTGTGTTTTAGGTGAATTCCGGAAGGAAGAGATGAAGTTAAATTAAGCTTAAGACGTCATATATTAAAATGTTTATATATCGTACAAAATATATATAAAGTATAATTGCTTTGTATGATAATCAGGAGGAATAAGCACTATGATGAGATCATTATGGACTGCTGCATCGGGTATGATGGCGCAGCAGACAAGTGTAGATACAATATCGAATAACCTTGCTAATGTTAATACAGTAGGTTATAAGTCAGAATCAACAGAATTCAAGTCATTGTTATATCAGAATCTTCAGGCGAAGACAACATCAGCCAATGGTGAAAATAAGCCAGTATCTGCACAGGTTGGACTTGGTTCAAGAGTAGTATCGGTTACATCTCATTATACACAGGGCGCTATGAATGCGAGTGAAAGTTCAACAGACTTTGCTATTAATGGTGATGGCTTCTTTGCAGTACAGAATGAGAACGGAGATACAGTATACACACGTAATGGTAACTTTTATTTCTCAACAGCAACAGAAGGTATGATGTTATGTACGGCAGATGGCTATCCTGTATTAAGTACAGATGGACAGCCAATAGTACTTACAGATGATTATAATGCATCAAAGGTAAAGGTTGATAAGGAAGGTAATATCCAGTATCCGGGTGATGATGGTAATCTTGAGAATATCGGAATTAAGATAGGACTTTTCCAGTTCACTAACCCATCAGGTCTTGAGAAGCTTGGAGGCACTTATCTTGCAGAAACAGATGCATCTGGTATTCCACTTAATGAGGAAACAGATGATGTTGGCAAGAAGAGTGAGTTAAGACAGAATTATCTTGAGGCATCTAATGTTGAAGTTGCAACAGAGATGGTTAACCTTATAACAGCACAGAGAGCATACGAACTCTGTTCTAAGGCTATAACAACAACAGATACCATGATGGAGCAGGCAAACGCACTTAAGAGGTAATTAAGCCTATGCATTTGCAGGAATGGAGATTATTATGGATTATATGACAGGTATTAATACAAGTTATGCGGATACATATGATAAAACTTCATCAGACCTTACTGATAAGATAACAGGCACAGACTTTTCAAAGGCATCAGATGATGAGCTTATGAGTGTGTGCAAGGACTTTGAAAGTTACTTTGTAGAGCAGATGCTTAAGTCCATGGAAAAGATGGCTAAGATAGATTCAGACGATGATGACAGCAGCACATCACTGTTTAACAGTATGGCTTCTATAGGAGGAGATTCAGATTCTGCCATGAGCACACTTGGAAGCTACTTCGGTGATGAAATGATTAAGAATTATGCCCAGTTATTTACAGAAACTAACAATGGAAAGGGACTTGGCATAGCACAGACACTTTATGAGCAGATGAAACGTAACTATTCAGTGGACGAGGCATAGCTTATATAAAAAGTTATAAAGAGAGGAAAAGCAGATTGGATTACGAGTCTGTTAAGTATGTAGAAGGTTTTGTAGAGAATATTATCTTTCGTAATGGGGATAATGGCTACACAGTTTTTGAAATAAAATACAAAGGTGAAGATGTTACCTGTGTTGGCACTTTAAGCAGTGTTGACACAGGTGAATTTATAGCTGCGGATGGAGATTTTGTAAAACATCCATCATACTATACAATGCAGTTTAAGATAACTTCTTATGAGTTCAAAACGCCTACGGATGCGGAGTCTGTAAAGCGTTATCTGAGTTCTGGTGCAATCAAGGGTATAGGCGCAAAGATGGCTGAACGAATAGTTAAAGAATTCGGTGAGCAGACATTTGAGGTGCTTGACAAAGAACCAGAACGTCTGGCAGGTATTAAAGGAATAAGTTATAACAAGGCGATGGATATAGCGCAGCAGTATGCTGGTAAGAGAGATACCAGAAAGGCTGTTATGTATCTTCAGGATTATGGCATCCAGATGAATCTTGCTAACAAAATATTCAAAAAATACGGCAACAGCATATACACGATTATCACAGATAATCCATACAGGCTTGCAGATGATATTGAGGGTATAGGCTTTAAAAAAGCAGATGCTATTGCAACGAAGGTCGGAATTAAAGGTAATTCGGACTTCAGAATAAAAAGCGGTATGTTGTATTGTCTTAATCAGGCGACATTACAGGGGCATACATACCTGCCATATGATATGTTAAAGACTCAGGCAGAGCAGCTTTTAGATGTTAAGATAGAAGATTATGAACATTTTATAAGTGACCTTGCCATAGATAAGAAGATTGTTATCAAGAAAAATGTGGCAGAGGATAATTCTGATACCACAGATGAGGATGAGCATAACCAGTGGAATGTATATTCGGCAATGTATTACCGTATGGAGCAGAATGTAGCGAAAAATCTGCTTGAACTTAATATACAGTGTGATGAGAATGTTGAAAATGTATATGAAAGAATTGCTGACATTGAAAAAACAGAAAATATAGAGCTTGACGATATACAAAAGCAGGCGGTTGTTGATGCTGCACTTAATGGACTTGTGATTATCACAGGTGGTCCCGGTACAGGAAAGACGACTACTATTAATGCCATAATCAAGTATTTTGAGATGGAAAGACTTGATATAAGGCTTGCTGCACCGACGGGAAGGGCGGCTAAGCGTATGACAGAAACCTGTGGTGTGGAGGCACAGACACTTCACAGACTTCTTGAGATAGCAGGTGGTGGGCTTGCAGAGCTTGATGGTGAAAAACGAAGTGCATCAGCGGGGCTTGGTATGCATTTTAACAGGGATCAGGAAAATCCTCTTGAGGCGGATGTCATCATAGTCGATGAGATGTCAATGGTTGATATTAATATTATGAATGCGCTTCTTAAGGCGGTTCCTGTAGGAACAAGACTTATACTTGTCGGGGACGTTGACCAGCTTCCAAGTGTCGGTCCCGGAAATGTGTTAAAGGACATTATATATTCTGAGTGCTTTAATGTCGTAAAGCTCGAAAAAATATTCAGACAGGCGGCAGAAAGTGAAATAATAACCAATGCGCACAGGATAAATAAAGGAGAACAGGTTACACTTAATAAGTACAGCAAGGACTTTCTTTTTATACACAGACATGGTGCTGAGGCGATAATAGCTGCATTAAAGACTGTTGTGAAAGAGAAGCTTCCTAAGTATGTGGATGCGGACGTAAGTGAAATTCAGGTACTTACGCCATCAAGAAAGTCGGCGGTCGGGGTGGAGAGGCTTAACACAGTCCTTCAGGAATATCTTAATCCAGCAAGTGCGGCAAAGATGGAGAAAAAGCATGGCGATACGCTTTTCAGGGAAGGCGATAAGGTTATGCAGATAAAAAACGATTATCAGCTTGACTGGATGAAAAGAAATAATAACGGAATTGTTATTGAACAGGGCAGTGGAGTATTTAACGGTGATACGGGAATAGTTAAGGAGATAGTTCCATTTAACAAAAGTATGACTGTCAGGTTTGAAGATGGAAGATATGTGGAGTACAGCTTTGATAATCTTGACGAGCTTGAACTTGCGTATGCGATAACTGTGCACAAGGCGCAGGGAAGTGAATATCCGGCAGTTATTATTCCTATGTATACAGGACCAAGGATGCTTATGAACCGCAATATTCTGTATACAGCCATCACAAGAGCCAGAAAGTGTGTGTGTATGATAGGCGAGGAGGATATATTTATGCAGATGGCAGCCAATGAGTCAGATGCCAGAAGATATACCTCACTTGATATGCGTATACGTGAGCTGGCACAGGGGATGGAGTTTTAATAATTAATAGCATATTAGCAATGTGTATAACTTAATGGGGGATTAATGAAAAATAAAGGGGATATACTTAGTATTAAGGGAGATAGTGCATCGTATAAAGGTGCAGAAAATGTAATAAAAAATATAATAAACGGCATAGAGGATGCTGTATTTCCACCTGCATGTCCGATTTGTTCAAAACCGAGAGTGATAAGAGGTGGAAAAAGACTGGATATATGTCCTTGGTGTTATGATAACATAAAGTATGTTAAGGAACCAACCTGTATAAAGTGCGGTAAGGCACTGGAGGATAATGACAGAGATTACTGCACTGACTGCACGAAAACAAGGCATTTATACGACCAGGCAATAAGCCTGTATGAGTATTCAGATGGCATAAAGCAGTCCATATACAGATTTAAGTACCGCAATAAAAGGGAGTATGCAGATGTGTATGCTGCTGAGATTGCAAGGGAATGTGGCATAGTTATAAATATGTGGGAACCGGATGTTATTATTCCTGTTCCGATACACAAGGAAAGGTACAGGCAGAGAGGGTATAATCAGGCAGGGCTTATTGCATGCAGCCTTTCAAAGAAACTTCATATACCAGTCGATGAGAATTATATTATCCGTGTTAAGAAAACAACCCCTATGAAGGAACTTAATAACATAGAAAGAGTTAAAAATCTTCAAAATGCTTTTCAAATATATTATAATGGTATAAGATATAATAAAGTATTGATTGTTGACGACATATATACAACGGGAGCGACTATAGATGCATGTGCAAAGTGTCTTAAAGAGTATGGTACAGACAATGTATATGCAATAACATTGTGTATAGGGAATGGTTTCTAGGGCTTACTGATTTTTGGATGTTGCAGACATCAGGTTGTAGAATTAATGACAGCGGCTTTTATATAGGGTTATACATTTGTGGGAATTGATATTGTATACATATATGAATATAGACAGAAGAAGTGACAATATGCTGGATTGGAGGATATTATGGAAGTAAGAAACTGTAAAATGTGTGGAAGGTTATATAATTTTGTAGGTGGACCAGGACTTTATCGTAATTTATGCCCTAATTGTGTGGAAAGAATGGAGGACAAGTTTCAGGATGTTAAGGAATATATAGATGAGCATCCGGCAGCAACTATCAACGAAGTATCAGAGGAATGTGATGTAAGTGCAAGGCAGATAGAACAGTGGATAAGACAGGAAAGACTTATGATAACTGAGGGTTCGTCTATCGGAATTACATGTGAGAGATGTGGAGTATCAATAAAATCAGGAAGATTTTGCGAAAGATGTAAGAATAAGATGGCTAATAACTTAGGCTCTATGTATGGGGAGTCTAATGCTGCCGTAGAGAATATGGAAAAGAGAGCAAGAGCAGAAGCTAAGATGAGATATTTCGACTCATAATAGTGTGCATAAAACGAGTTGTATCAGAAAAAGATAACGAAAAGCTGAGTGTTTTTGGCTTTAAGATTATAGGTAGAATGCCCGGAGGCTTAAGAAAGTGGAAGTGTTCTTAGGCCTGCAAGGCGGGGCTAAAAGTCCAATGCCTGATTATGCAAGCATAAACGGCTTTTCTGATATTTTGCTCCATTACATCATAATAATAAAATCAGGTTTTTATATGAATTAAAATCAGTTGATAACTGATTAACAGTAGTAAATTTTTAACAATCTTAAATAATCCCCAATATATATGAATAAGTAACAGAATAAGTGGAAAACATATTAACATCACAAGCAATGAGTGCATAAGTGTAGTGAGCAGCTTGGTTATTATATTGTGCATTATATGTGCAGAATGGAGGTTAATATGGATAAGCGTAAAAAGAATACGGTAAAGATTGTGTCTACAGTTATTTCGCTGGGAATAATTGCAGCGCTTATTATTGGCGTTGTTTCAGTCATAAAAAGTGTCAATGCCAACAGAGGGGGCAATAATAACATAGTCAATCTGAATGAAACCGAAGAGAATGTTGCGATAAAAACAGAAGATGTAACCGATGAGATAGATGAGCTGGGAACAGAAGAAATACTACAGGAGGCCAATGCAAGAGGCAGAATGGCAGAGGACAGCGATATATCTGCAACTGAAAGCACAACAGTTGCAGCTAAGGCTGATAAGGAAAATGTGACAGAAGAACCTACAGTTCCACCAACAATGTCATCAGAGGAGGTTATGGCGGAGGCTATGAAGAGTTTTTCTTTTGATGAGAGCAATAAGCTTGCATGGCCGGTATTAGGACATATTACTCTTGATTACAGTATGGATGAAACTGTGCTTTTTAAGAGCCTTGGTGTATACAAATGCAGTCCTGGAATTATTATAAGCTCAGAAGTAGGAGCTAATGTAGGAGCTGCGGCTTCTGGAATAGTCACAGACGTTGCAGAACTTTCAGAGACTGGCACAACAGTGACAGTTTCAATCGGTAATGGATATGAAACAACAACAGGTCTTATAGAAAATGTTAATCTAAGAAAAGGTGATAAAGTTGTTGCAGGCCAGCTTATAGGTACCGTGGCAAGCCCTAGTGCATATTATATAGAAGAAGGTCCTGGAGTGTACTTTAAGCTCACACAATATGGAGAACCTGTCAATCCTGATGCATATTTTGTGGAGTAGAAAAACTAGCGCCTGCTTTAACATTATACGTTATAACAATAGCTGAAGTATCAGGAAGCTGCTGATATATGGTGTAATTCCTATCCCCGGTAACATGCCACAGGTCTGGCATAGCTATATTATCTATATACGGTATAGCAGGCGCTTTATATATAATTTTTTAATTGTAGGATTGTGTATCACGGAACAATCCGTAGGCATCAAAGTTGGGGAATTTTGACCCCGACATCATTGTATAATACCAGATAAAAATGTAACTTAAGAATGAAGAGAACACTGCTCTATAAGTTCCATAATTATAGGTATGGCATTGCTTTCTTTGCTCTTTGCCATATTGTTAATGTAAGAGTGTCTGTTTTCATACAGTTCATTAACAGCATTTAAAAGAGACTCAGGTGTAAGGTCTTCTTCAAATATAACACTTGAATATCCGTGTTCTTTAAAGGACTTTGCATTAAGTATCTGGTCGCCACGGCTTGCATTAGCAGATAGCGGAATTAAAAGATTAGGCTTCTTTAAAGCAAGCAGTTCACATATAGAGTTAGCGCCTGCCCTTGATATGACAATATCACTTATGGAGAAGAGGTCACGCATCTGCTCGCTGATATATTCAAACTGCACATAACCATTAATATTATTAAGTGAAGCATCTGTTTTGCCTTTTCCACAAAGGTGTACAACCTGAAACTTCTTTAAAAGTTCAGGAAGAATTTTTCTTACAGCTTCATTTACATGGACAGCACCAGTACTTCCGCCAACAACCATAATAATAGGTTTATCTGGTGTGAAGTTACATAATTCAAGTCCGGCGAGCTTGTTGCCAAGAAGAAGCTCCTGTCTTATAGGAGAACCTGTAAGGACGGCCTTATCTTTAGGAAGATACTTGATAGTTTCAGGAAAGTTGCAGCATATACGTGTTGCTTTTCTCATGGCTATCTTGTTGGCAAGTCCAGGTGTCATATCGGATTCATGTATTATAACGGGAATGTGCTTATGACCCGCTGCAAGTACAACAGGAACAGACACAAAGCCACCCTTTGAAAATACTATATCAGGCTTAATGCGGCGCATAAGCTTTCTTGCCTGAAAGTAACCTTTAATAACTCTGAAAGGGTCGGTAAGGTTCTTAAAGCTCTTATATCTTCTTAACTTTCCGGATGATATTCCATAGTAAGGTATATCAAGACTTTCAATCAGACTTTTTTCAATTCCATTGTATGAACCAATATAGAATACTTCATATCCAGCCTCTTTAAGGCTTGGAAGCAGAGCTATATTAGGTGTTACATGACCAGCAGTTCCACCGCCGGTAAGTACTATTTTCTTCATTATTAATCCTCATTTCCGCGCACTCATATGAGGTGCTTACATTTTATGTGCAAATCTTTCCTTAAAGCTGCAATGCTTACATAAAGGCTCTACAGCGTATTTATTATGAAAACCTTTGATGAATTCGACACTTCGTTTACACTCAAGAATATCCTTAAGCGGGGTGTCAAATATATTGCCAAGCTTCATAACACCGTTGCCATCAAGACAGCATGGAGTTACAGTGCCATCGCTTAGTATAGCGATATGTGTTCTAAGCCCTTGACAGAAGCCGCGCTCATTACAGTAAGTGCTGTTAAGCTCAGGCCATTCAAAAGGACTTTGGACATTGACATATAAATGTCTTTTTATTGTACAGTTGCGCTTATTAAAAAGTGTTGGTTCTTTTTTGGTATTCCATAGTCGCAGGGATATTTCGGTTTCTGTCTTTTCTAATATCTCTTCACAGGAATAAAAAAGCTCATTAATATAGTTGTCCATATCTATGCAGTCGTTGTCATCAGCACTGTGCATAGATACATTTATCTGGTGTACAGGCTGCTTTATAAGTGTGTAAAGCTTCTTATAAAGCAGAGTTCCATTAGTCGTTAAGTTGACTGTCATATTGGCATCACTGCACATTGAAAGAATAGTTTCAAGTTCAGGATGCAGCATAGGTTCACCTTTTACGTGCAGATAAATGTAATTCGTATACGGCTTGACTTCATCAAGAATATGTCCGAATTCTTCAATCGACATAAAGTGAGGTGGACGTTTTGTTTCCTGACAGAACGAACACTTCAGGTTGCAGGTGCTTGTAATTTCTATATATATTCTTTTGAAACGGCTTACTGAACCCATATTATCTCCATTCCGCAGGTATAATTAATTTATAGTAAAGTATTTAAGAGTAACTATTAATATGCAATCTATAAATGAGCAGATACACAAAAATGCACAAAAATAATTTGTTTTTGTTTGTACCTTAGATATATTTCAATAGATTATGAAAAATCTGCTTTTTAACACAGACATACTTGTGCAATATTTTAAATTTGCTCACTTATAGATGCAATTTCCAAATCAGCTTATGGTATATAAATAAATTTATTCAGGGTTAATTTGTAAGTTGCAAATTATATAAGTATTGCTGTACATATAATAGGTTACATTAGTTAGCTTTTGCAAGATACTGCTCAAGTGCATTGGCAAGCTGGTCAGGACATGATGTTGGCTTAAAACCGCACTTAATACCTTTCATACGCTTGATAGCTTCGTTGACATCCATGCCTTCAACAAGAGCAGCAACGCCCTGTGTATTACCAGAACATCCTCCCTCAAACTTAACACCAGTAACTTTATTATCAACTACATCAAATTCTATAGAACGTGAGCACACGCCTTTTGTTGTATACTTCATAATTATATTCCGCCTTTCTGTATATTAGATATTAATTATTTACATCGTTATATATTAACATGATGTAAGGTGCAAAAGGTCAAAAAGTCTTTCGTGCCTGCACAATAAGACTTTTGAACTTGAGACCTTTACATCTTAACATTATAAAGGATAACATACAAGAGAGGATTATATGAATTGTAAAGCAGGAATTAAATAGAGGTGGGATTATTTAAGGGGCTGTCATATTAAGAATTATTTATTGAGTATATTAATAAGTGTTTTTTAATGATTATGATATAATGTATATTTTTTATTACTATACTTCAGATATAATAAAATAAGGGTATATAATTTAAGAAGTTGAATAGAAAGATTTACTGTGTTAGTATAATAATGTTAGTGCGAATTTATGAGTATAGAGCCAGAAAAGAGTAAATAAGTACATAATATTTAAAGAAAAAGGATGGTATAATCATGATAGGTATTATAGGAGCGATGGATGAAGAGGTAGCCCAGATCGTGGAAGTTATGCAGGTTGAGCGTGAAGAAAGCAAGGCTTGTATGACATTTAAGGCTGGAAAGCTTAATGGTAAGGATGTTGTAGTTGTAAGGAGCGGAATTGGTAAGGTTAATGCTGCTGTATGCACACAGATATTAGTAGATGACTTTAATGTGGATTATGTTATCAATACAGGAATTGCAGGTTCTTTAAAGGCAGAGATTAACATAGCAGATATTGTTATATCAAGTGATGTACTTCACCATGATATGGATGCAACAGGCTTTGGATATCCTTTAGGACAAATTCCAAGAATGGAAGTATTATCATTTGAAGCAGATAAGAAGCTTATAGAGCTTGCTGATAAAGCCTGCAAAAAGGTTCTTCCAGAGATAGGAACACATATCGGACGTGTTGTCAGCGGCGACCAGTTTATATCAGATAAGACAGTTAAGGAAAGAATATCATCTAACTTTGACGGATATTGTACAGAGATGGAAGGCGCAGCCATAGCACAGGCAGCTTATCTTAATAAGGTTCCATTTGTAATCTTAAGAGCCATATCAGACAAGGCAGATGACAGCGCAACAATGGATTATCCTACATTTGAGAAGCAGGCTATAGCTAATTCGGTTAAGCTTATTAAGGAATTAGTAGCTACAGTGTAATGTGCGTTAGCAATGAACCGTGCCAGATAAAAGCATAAAAAAGAACTGTGCTTGCACAGAGTTATTTTTATGCTTTTGTCGGACAGGGTGAATGCCCGACAGTCTAAGAAAGCAGGGGGGTCTTGGACTTGCATTGCTGGTAGATAATCTAAGCTATAATTAGCGCAAAAGAAAAGGGAAAATTATAAAAATAAGCGGGGTGTGACACTTACACTCCGCTTATTTCACATTGTCCGTCTGCCACTTATAATAACATTACCAGATATTATAAGTGGCAGCCACCAGACATCAGTTTAATTATATTTATTATATATTAAGTAACTCACTATATACCTTAAGTGCTCCGTCAGTATCATGTGCAAGCACGCGCTTAGCAAGCACCTTTCCAAGCTGTACGCCTTCCTGGTCGAAGCTGTTTATATTCCATAAGAAGCCCTGGAACATAATCTTATTCTCAAAGTGTGCAAGAAGAGCACCAAGAGTTTCAGGAGTGAGGGCATCACCTGTTATTATGCTTGAAGGTCTGCCACCCTTGAAGTTCTTGTTAAGATTATCGTCAGACTTTCCACAGGCAAATGCAACAATCTGGGCTGCTACATTGGCACATAACTTCTGCTGGCTTGTGCTGTCCTGAATAGTAACATCATTTTCAAGCTGGCTGTTTCTAAAGCCGATGAACTGAAGAGGAACAATGTTAGTACCCTGATGTAAAAGCTGATAGAATGAGTGCTGTCCGTTAGTACCCGGTTCACCAAATATAACAGGACCTGTAGGATAATCTACCGGCTCACCAAATCTGTTTACAGACTTACCGTTAGACTCCATATCAAGCTGCTGTAAATGAGCTGGAAATCTGCTTAAGCCCTGTGAGTAAGGAAGTACTGCTGTACATTCATAACCGAGTACATTGCGCTCATATACGCCGATGAGGGCATCAAGCATTTCTGGATTCTTGAGTGGGTCGCTGTTCATAGAAAGCTTATCTTCCTTGGCAGCGCCATCAAGAAATGCTGCAAATACTTCTGGCCCGAAAGCAAGTGATAATACAGCACCGCCTACAGAAGAGGTAGAAGAGAAACGTCCTCCGATATAATCATCCATAAAGAATGCATCAAGGTAATCAGAGCTCTTTGCAAGAGGTGAAGTTTCGCTTGTTACAGCAATCATATGCTTTGTCGGTTCAAGACCTGCCTTCTTTAAAGCATCCTTAACAAAAGACTCATTAGTAAGAGTTTCAAGAGTAGTACCTGACTTAGATACAAGTATAAATAATGAATGTGCAACGTCAATAGAAGCAAGTACTGCTGATGCATCATCCGGGTCAACATTACTTATGAACTTAGCCTCCATCTTGAAGGAGTTGTTCTTCTTAGCCCAGTTTTCAAGGGCTATGTACATCGCACGAGGACCTAAGTCACTTCCGCCGATACCTATCTGTACTACAGTTGTAAACTTTTCACCGGCAGCATTGGCGATCTCACCGCTATGTACCTTATTGGCAAATTCAGCGATACGTTCCTGCTGTGTCTTATAGAAAGTTCTCTTGTCAACGCCGTCAGCTTCTACAGCTTCACCGAGCTGGCCGCGTGTCATATGGTGAAGAACAAGTCTTTTCTCACCAGTGTTTACAACTTCGCCGTTATAAAGAGCTGCAAACTTATCAGCAAGCTGTGCTTCATCTGCAAGCTTTACGAGCTTGTCTAATACATCTGAGTCTACCTGCTTGGCAGCATAATTGTAGTTAAGTCCCTCTGCCATAGGTATGTTAAAGCTCTTAACCCTGTCAGCGCCAGACTCTCCAGACATAGCAGATACAAGGTCTACAGCTTTAGTATCCTTAAGCTCCTTAAAAGACGCAAGTGTATCCAGATTGTTCCAATTAATCATAAATATATATCCTCCTTTTAATCGTACAAATATTATAATAATTATACTATTATTATTTGTCGAAAACAAGGAAAACACGCTATGTTATGTAAGAAAAAATACGTTGAAAAATATATATTGTGGAAGTATAATGTTGATAGAAAAGTTTTGTAATACATATTACTAAAAGTTGAGGCTTTTAAGAAATGGAGGCAGCTTATGAAAATACTTATGTTAGACTCATCTACATATGGTGATGATGTCAATATTGACAAGTACTATGAACTTGGAGAGGTTAAGAGTTATTCCACAAGTACAAGAGAAGAGGCTCTTAAAAGAGTGAATGAGTACAATCCGGAGGTTGTTATTATCAATAAGATAGTGGCTGATAAGGAATTTATTGATGCAGCGCCGGCACTTAAGATGATAGCAGAAACAGCAACAGGATATAACAATATTGATGTAGCTTATGCAAAGGAAAAGAATATAAGAGTAGCTAATGTTGCAGGTTATTCAACAGATTCAGTAGTCCAGCACACATTTGCGCTTGGATTATATCTCATAGAAAAGATGAGTTATTATGATGATTATGTTAAGTCAGGTGAATATGCAAAATGTCCGATTTTTTCACATTTTTCAAATGTATTCCACGAACTTACAGGAAAGACATGGGGTATCGTAGGACTTGGAACTATAGGCAAGGGTGTGGCTAAGATTGCAGCTGACTTTGGATGCAGGGTTATATATTATTCTGCGAGCGGCAGGACACAGGATGTTCCTTATGAAAGAAAAGAACTTGATGAATTTTTGAAAAAATCGGACATCGTGTCTATACATGCACCACTTAATGATAAGACTAATAATCTTTTCGACAGTGCAGCATTTGATAAGATGAAGACAAGTGCGATATTACTTAATCTTGGACGTGGTCCTATAGTTAATGATGCTGATCTTGCAGATGCGCTTGATGCCGGAAAGATAGCCGGTGCAGGACTTGACGTGCTTGGAAAAGAGCCTATAGAAGCAGACAATCCACTTCTTAGAATAAAGGACAGCACTAAGCTTGTTATAACACCTCATGTTGCATGGGGAACAGTTGAAGCAAGAACAAGGCTTATGGATGAAGTGTATGAGAATATTGTTGCATTTACTAAGGGCGAGAAGAGAAATGCAGTAGAATAATGGCGGTTTGAGTTGTTTTAAGCTTGCGTGAATTATAGGATAATGAAGCAGGATGAACATAATAATGTAATTAAAATGTCTTAAAAAGGAAAAAATCTGGAAATAACGGGTTTTAGAAGGAGAAGAATATGCAGATATTATCAGTGAATGATGATGAATTCAGAAAGTATGGACGTGTTGTAGATAATGTAGACTTTACAGCACTTATAGAAGAATTAAAGAGGACACCAGTTCCAGCAGGCGTTGTGTATGAACCAGCAGTAAAGGAGCTTGAAGCACTTCCGGTAAGACTTGATATATCACAGATTGTATACGGGGAAATGCCAGTTCAGATAGGTTACTGCAATGGACATAACAGCAAGCTTAATGCCCTTGAATATCACAGGGACTCAGAGATTAATATAGCTGCTACAGATATGATACTTATGCTTGGACTTCTGACAGATGTGAGTAAGGAGCATACTTACGATACAGCCAATGTAAAGGCATTTTTAGTGCCAGCAGGAACAGCAGTTGAGGTATATGCAACAACTCTTCATTATGCACCTTGTGGTGTGGATGGAAATGGTTTTCAGGTTGCAGTAGTGCTTCCTAAAGGAACTAATTATCCGCTTACATCAAAGCATACAAGAGTACATAACAACATTGCTGAAAGTGAAGATGCACTTCTTGCAGCTGCTAATAAGTGGCTTATAGGACATGCGGAAGGTGGACTTGATGATACTGCATTTATCGGGCTTAAGGGAGTAAACCTTGATATTAATGAATAAAGGGTTAGTCCTCTTCGATAACCTGTATCTCCATATATGAAAAATCAATATCGTCAATAAAGTTATCGCTTGTAAAGCGTACTTTAGAGTGGTGTTTGAAGTCTGCTATATTTGAATCGAACCACATAGGCTCGCTTAAGTCAAATTCATAGCAGGCTTCTTTTATGCCATCAAATATTTTTCTTGTTCTGTTAAGTTCGGGGTCGTCATTGACAGCGACCATATCTTTAATCATATGATTGGAATTATCGAATAATTTACACCATAATCTGAACATCGTTGTATTTCCTTTCTGCTAATAAAATGATGTTGGGTCACAAGGTCATTCACCCACTTATGAGCAAGCTCGTGTGTGTTTAGACCTTTTGACCCTGGTATCATAAAATAACTGTATCATAGTTGGGCCTTTGACCCTGACATCATAGCATTAATTAGTTATAAGCTAACATATTTTAAGTATTTTTGCAGGTGGCCACGCAGAGTTATTAAGCTGCATTATGTTACAAGCTAACATATTTTAAGTATTTTTACAAGTTTCCTGCAAATTTTATGTATTAATATGAGTACAATGTGTGTTATAATCAATACATAAGTTTAACGTGAACAATATAAAATCATTGAGACAGAAATGTGGGCTTCATAAGTTCTGCTGGCGTAAAAAGTAACAGGGAATGAAGATTTACTATATTTATATCAGGAAAGGAAGGGCAACAGATATGATACGAAGGAAAAGATTAGTTTCATCTATCATGGCAGGTGTTATGTCGGGACTGCTTGTTGTTGGAAATATAGCAGCATTTCCGGGTAATATTATGGCGCAGGAGGATGATAGTATGCAGGTAAGAAGCATTTACACAGCAGTAAAGGATATTAACAGTGACGAGGATAATTATAAGTCACTTGACGAGAGTAACCCAATAGAGTTTGGTGGCACTTATATTAAGTATAATTCGCAGACTATAGAGTTGTCAGAAACGGCGATATATCTGGACGGTTCGCTTTCCGATGAGATTGCGGACAAGTATCCATATGTATACAACGATATCACAAAGGCGCTGGGAAGTGAAAGCTTGAAGCAGGGAACAGAAGAGAGTCCGATGACAGTATATGTCGCACCTTATGTATACTGGATAGATGACCCGGCAGCGACAGATACCATGCAGCCTGATAAGACTTACGGAGTTCCTTATGGAATGATTATTGATAGTGATTATCTTACTATAGAGGGACTTACAAAAGACCCATATAATGTAGTGTTTGCAGGAAACAGAGGACAGTCACACGCTTCTAATGGTAACTATACGATGTTTAGGTTTAACTGTAAGGGTGCGCTCACAGTTAAGAATATTACCATAGGTAACTACTGCAGCGTTGACCTTAAGTATCCGCTTCTTTCAGAGTTAAATGTTGACAAGAGAACATCAACTATCACACAGGCACAGCTTGCAGATATGTCTGGTGATAAGATGTTTGCAGATAATTGTAACTTTATCAGCCGTCTTAATCTTGACCCTATAGGTGGCGCTTTACGAAGCCTTTACAATAACTGCCACTTTGAGAGCACAGATGATGCGATTAATGGTAATGCAGTGTTTGTCGGCTGCGACTTTGATTTCTATGGAAACAGACCTTTGTATTCATCATACAACACAGGTTCTACATTTTTAGGATGTACATTTAACAGTGTCGTCTTAAATGTCGAGGCAGAGCCTATGCAGTATTTCACAAAGGAAGGCGGAACAATAACAGCAGTAGACTGCGCATATAAGAGTAATTTCAGTATTCCTTTCGGAATTGCATGGACAAAGTATCCAGATAAGTCACTTAAGTGCTATCAGTACAATATAACGCACAATGGCGAAAGCATCATTATAGCAGGAAAAGATGCTGCTGAAACAGTTGATATGACCGGAAAACAGGTGCTTAACGCATATAGGATAGAAGATGGCGGCAAGGTATATTACAATACTTACAATCTGTTAAAAGGCAGTGATGACTGGGACCCACTTGATGTTAAGGATATAGCAGTAAAGAGTGGTGCGGACAGCATAGCTACACAGCTTAATATAACAAGTACAGCGGATACTATAGAGTCGGGAAGTGAAACAGCCACACTTACGGCAGATATCAAGTACTTCTATGGTGACACAGATACAAGCCAGAAGATTACTTACAGCGTTGCAGATGAATATAAAGCATATGTTTCAATAAAGGATAACAAGGATGGAAACTGTGTAGTAGAAGGTGTTAATAATGAGGATGAGGCTAAAGAGGTAATTATTGAAGCAGCTACAGAGAGTGGTTTGTGTGCAGCAACTGCCATAACAGTTAAGCCAAGCAAGCTTACGGCACCTTCATGGACAAAGCTTCCAGAGGTGATTAATAATGGTGATGGCACACTTAAGGCTGATTATAAGCTTAACCTTGGCAACAAGGCAGATATGTCCGTTATCAACTGGTACAGATGCAGTGATGCAAATGGAAGCGACCCTGTATTAGTGGCAGTGTCAACTATGGATAATCCTCAGTATACATACACGCTTACAGCAGGTGATATAGGATATTATATCTGTGCCACGGTTGCACCTAAGAATATAAGAAGTGACTTAGGCGATGCGATAAAGACGGTATATAGCGAGGCAATAAGTGCAAAGGATATTAAAACAAAGAACTATACAACAGATTTCTCAGACTTCCCAACAGTTAAACAGCCAGAGATTAAACCGGGCTTCTGGACCGTAGATACTTACAGGCCAGCCGATACAGAAAGCTTTGGAAGCTGGAAGGGTGAGGACACTGATACCCCTTGGGTATACGGTGAAACTGGTAATGGTTCAGTAGGTGCAGGAATATATCAGGGAACACAGGGCTCAAGACTTATGTATACACCAGTTGAAGGTGAATATGGTGATATGACTGTAAAGCTTGTTGCAGACCCAGCCAAAACAGCAGGTCAGGGCTTTGGTAGTGCAGGACAGTATATGGATGTATGCGTTAAGTTTGATACTTCTACACTTACAGGCTATGCATTAAGAATAGTAAGGACAAAGGCAGCTTCAAACGCAGTAACATTTGTACTTGTAAAATATGATAACGGCAATACATCTTATATATCAGATGAGGTTATAGCATCCTGCTTCCTTACTGGATGTGAGATAACCTTAAAGGCAGAGGGCGGTAAGCTTACAGCACACGTAGAAACACCTACAGCACAGCTTGCAGACCAGGCAGCAGCCGGATATGTACATGTGGTTGACTTAACAGCAGATATAGATGCCAATGCTTATGGAGGCGTTGCTATACAGCACACAGGAACAACAGGAACAGGCGGATGGCAGAATTCAACTATGCTTCACAGCTTAAGCATAGAGTGGGCTGGTGATACTAACCAGAATCCGGTTGTTAAAGAGGATGCGGATAATTCTGCTACAGATGGTACTACAGTTTCTGACTTGACAACAACAGGAAATGCTGATACAGACAGCACAGGTTCTATAGATAATTCCTCAGGTACTGTAAAGACAGGCGATACATTACATATTGGATTATATGCAGCACTGTCTGCGGTAAGTGCAGCAGTAGTTTTTGGACTTGGATATGTGTGTATAAGAAAGAGAAGAGGCTGATTTTATGATACACATTCTTCCTTAGTTCTGGATTATATGTTATAATCACGAAAGATTAGCATTTATGGACAAAATACCTTTTGCTCCGTACATAATAATATATGCTAATGATTACACCAATGCAGCCATATATGTTATATGCAGAAAATGGAGGATAATATGAGTAATGATTATACAGATTATACAGATAATCCAGGTTCCCCTAAAAAACATAAAAAAAGATTACATATAAGCTTTTTAAGTATCAGTCCTGTTATAAGTATTGTTATAATAGCAGCACTTGTGATAGCTCTTATTTACACTAAAAAAACGGCTTCAGTAAGTTATCAGACTGATGGAAAAGTAACACAGCTTGGTTTTGAAAATATTGGTGAGCTTGCCACACAGTCGGTTACAACGACTTCTGTGAGAGTTGAAACCAAGGATAGAAAGCTTTTTGATATATCTATACCATTTACTGAGTCGAAGTACATATATACATATAACACTAATATTAAAGCAGGTATTAACTTTAGTGATGTTGTGTGGAATTTTGGTGATACAGAAGATACTAAGAATACTATATATGTGCAGATTCCAGAAGTTAAAGCACTTTCCTGTGAGCTTGACCTGGACTCATTTAAAGTGCTTCATGAGAGCACAAGCATATTTACACCTATTACACTTATAGAACATAACGATGCGGTTAAGCAGCTCACAGATGATGCATTAAGTGATGCTATAAGTAATGGACTTTATGATAAGGCGCTTGAGAATGCGAAGACATTATTATCTTCTTTTATATATCAGGTATGCCCGTCAGACCAGTACAGCATTGTGTTTTCAGAGGCTGCTAAAGAATAATGATATAGTTGAATCTGACATTTAATAAAATAATAGAAAATATTCCCTTGCTTATGATAAAGAACCATGAAATTGGGAACATTTTTATCTTTGACCTTATTCCTGACTAAAATAACTAGGAAACCGCCCCATATCTGAATGGATGTCCAGATATGGAGCGGTTTCCTGTAGCTATGTACAATAAAATTATAGAAAAGTATAGGCGAGGTTATTATATGCTCTTAAGCATATAATCGTATACTAATCCATGTTTACATTAAGATGTCTTGGAAGACCATCAACCATGATTGGTGAGAGTTCAGCCTGAATCAATGGTCTGATATAGTGAATAAGGTCTTCTGTAACGAAATCATCCTCTGTAATCCACTCAAGTGGAACCTTCTTTTCGATGTTAGCAATCTGATGAACATCATGAGTTTCAGTAATGCACATATATGGGTCATCAGAAACTCTCTTAAGTACTACAACCTTACCGGTTTCACCTTCAAATGCAGCCTTAACAGCAGCACCACCAACGTTGAAAGCTTCTGTGATATCTGTACGTGATGTCATATGTGCTGCACAACGCTGAAGTGTAGATAATTCGATAGCTCTTGTCTTGATACCAAGTTCAGAACCCACTTTGTTAGCAAGGAACTTAGCAGAACCAGCTAACTGCTTATGACCGAAAGCATCAACAAACTCTACATGCTCTGAAAGTTCGAATACATATCTTCCGTCCATAACCTTGATACCTTCTGAAACAGCGATAACCATTGAACGACCCTTAGAAGCTATCTCCTTAACTCTTTCAAGGAAGTGGTCGATATCAAATACCTTCTCTGGAAGATAAATAAGGTCTACGCCTTCACAGTCTTCGCCTCTTGCAAGTGCAGAAGCTGCTGTAAGCCATCCGGCATTACGTCCCATAATCTCAACGATAGTAACTGTTGGATAATCATAAACAAGACCATCACGTATAATCTCTTTCATAGTTGCGGCAATAAACTTGGCAGCACTACCAAAGCCAGGAGTATGGTCTGTAACTGCAAGGTCGTTGTCGATAGTCTTAGGAACACCCATGAACTTTATGTCGCTTCCGATAAGGAGTGCATAATCAGAAAGCTTCTTGATAGTATCCATTGAATCGTTACCACCAATATAGAAGAAGTAAGATATATTGAGTTCTCTAAGGATTTCGAAAATCTTCTCATAAGTTTCTCTGTCATCTGAGATTTCAGGAAGCTTATAACGACATGAACCTAAGTAAGAAGAAGGTGTTCTTTTTAAAAGGTCAATATCGATATCAGTCTTAATCTTCTCTGAAAGGTCTACATACTGCTTATCAAGAAGCCCTTTAATTCCGTGAAGCATACCATATACCTTATTAGCTCCTCTGTCCTTTGCTGTCTTAAATACACCTGCAAGACTTGAATTGATTACGGAAGTTGGTCCACCAGACTGTCCTACGATAACATTTCCTAACATAAATGTCCTCCAATTAAAATAATAAATAATAATAAAAATATGAATCAGAATCCCTCGTGACTTCCAATTCATTATGAATATTTTATTAAAATAATATTAACATAATTAAGCCAATGATACAACTGAAATGCGTTGATAAATTGAAGAAATTCATTAATTTGTTAAAGTTAAAGCACATATGAAAATAATTTGAAGAATACTTCGATATATAGTAGAAACTTTCAAAAAATTTGTAGTATACTGTGTGTAAGCCAAGCCGTGCCAGACGAAAGAATAAAGGAGCGCTTGTGGTGGCACAAAGCGCTTATTTATTCTTTCGTCTGATAGGGCGCAGCCCGACAGTTCAAGAAAGCGACAGCTTTCTTGAACCTGCACGGCGAATTAGCGGAAGTTAAAAAAGCTAGCAAAGCGCGAATATTGCAGAAGAAAGCCAATCAGACAAAACAATAAAAAAAGAAGACAAGGAGTAATACAATATGAGTAAACAGACATGGAAACCCGGAAATATGCTATACCCAGTTCCAGCAGTTATGGTAAGCTGCCAGAGAGGTGACGAAAAGCCCAATATTATAACAGTTGCGTGGGCAGGAACAATATGTTCCGACCCTGCGATGGTGTCAATATCGGTGAGAAAAGAAAGATACAGCCATAATATAATAAAAGAGTCAGGTGAATTTGTCATAAACCTCACAACTAAAAGACTGTGCCGTGCAACCGACTATTGCGGTGTGAGGTCAGGAAAGGACACAGATAAGTTTGCAGATATGCACCTGACACCGGAAAAGTCAGTCAAGATAAACGCACCGGCTATCAAAGAAAGCCCTGTCAATATCGAATGTAAAGTAAAGGACATCATAGAACTTGGAAGCCATGATATGTTTATAGCAGAGGTAGTGGCAGTTAATGTCGATGAATCACTGCTTGATAAGAAGGGAACTCTTCATCTTGAAAAGGCCGAACTTGTGTCATATTCACATGGTCAGTACTATGCATTGGGCGAACATCTTGGACGTTTCGGATACTCAGTAAAAAAGAAATAATAGACTGAATATTTGTATTTATAAAATATATATAAAACCTTTTTAAAGTACTGAAAAATGCTTTACAAATAAATGTATGCGTGGTAGTATAAATTTGTTACAAAAATGTTACAGAATTATTACGGGGATTAATTCTGTTATTGATACAATATATTGGAGGAACGTATGACACGCATCACAAGATATGGTAGAAAGATAAGAACTACATTTATCTCAACTATGTTTGCGGCTTGTCTTGCAATCGTGGTTGGTATTCCATTTGTTTCCAAAAAGATGCTTAACAATGAGGTTGGATATTACAGCATATCTATTCAAGGTACACCTGTTGGGGCAGCCAATACAGAGGAAGAGGTTAATGTTGCGCTGGCGAATGCGAGATTACAGTTAAGTCAGCAGCTTGATGATTATGTATATATGGACTGCGATGTCCAGATTGACAGGGAAAACAGGGCGATAGCACAAAGAATGTCAGAAAAGGAGCTTGAGAGTTCTATATACAGCCAGCTATTTGATTGTATAGTTAATGTAGAAGACCAGCTTGCATACACAGTAAGAATAGGTGATTATACAGTCAATCTTTCATCCAAACAGGAAGTAGAGGAGTTATTTACAAAGCTTATACAGCCATATAACAGGGCAAGTGAGTTTGAGCCTGTTATTAAGGCAGACCCGGCAGCAGACGGAACATATATGGTAGCTATAGAGAAGAATGAAGAGACTACAGTTCAGGATACACAGATAGTTGCCTCATTCTTTGAAGACAGTGAAAGTTCTAATGGTGAGAGCAAGAAGACACCTGACGAAATTCAGGCTATAGGTTTTGCACAGGATATATCAGTCAATGCAGTATATGCAGATAAAGTTGAATTATCAACAGTGCAGGATGCATATAATGATATAACAAAGGAAAGTCAGACTAATACTTATTATATTGTTAAAGAAGGAGATACTCTTTCACAGATAGCAAAAGACCATGATATGTCTTTAGATGACCTGTTAAAGCTCAATAAGGATTATGACGAGGATACAGTTGTAGTTCCAGGAAATGAGCTTGTTATAACAGTGCCCAAGTCAGATATAACAGTTATTACTACAAAGCAGCTTTCATATGAGGAAGATTATCAGGCAGAGCCGCAGTATATGGATGATAATAACAACTATAGAGGAACTAATTATGTACTTAGTGAGGGTACTACAGGTCATCGTTCAGTAGTTGCCACGGTTACTTATGAGAATGGCAAGGAAGTTGACAGACAGATAACTAAGGAAAATGTTACAGTAGAGTCTAAGCCGGCAAGAATAGCGGTAGGAACACTTACTCCTCCCGCATATATTAAGCCAATTAATGGTGGAACATTTTCATCAGGATATGGTTTAAGGGATGGAGAAATGCATTATGGTGTGGACTGGTCATGCAGCATAGGAACTTCTGTAAAAGCAGCAAGAGATGGTGTTGTAACAAGAGCAGGATGGTATTCAGGTTATGGATATTGTGTAGATATACAACATGAGGATGGCAGTATCACAAGGTATGGGCATAACAGTCAGATTACTGTAAATGAAGGACAGCAGGTAAAGCAAGGTGAACAGGTAGCTCTTAGTGGAAGTACAGGTGACAGTACAACGCCACATGTGCATTTTGAAATATGGATAGATGGCAGAAGAGTTAATCCACTTGATTATGTGAACAAGAATTAAGGATGCTTATGAATTAGGGGCGTGGATATGCAATCCATGCCCTGTTTTTAACTGAATATCGTTGACATAATAAAAAGGTATGATATAATCATTAAGATATTGATTTGAATATCAACATTATTTAAAGTAATCAATTATGAGTATACATTGGTAATATATTTTTGAGTATTGATGATTACTTATGATACATTTGGAATATAATGATATATATGATGTTGGTGCCAAAAGCCACCAGCTATGATGCAGTATATATAGCTGCTATGTATATAATATTTAATATAGACACTATATATGATATCAGCGGCAGAAGTTGTTTGGAATATATGATTGGACTTTGTGGCAGGATATCATAATATAATGTGAGTGCCAGAAGTGAATCTGGAGGCTCACATTATAATAAGATTGAGAAACTAAAGTGATAGATATAATTAAGTAAGTGATAATTGAGGTGCGAAGTATGGAACAGTATGTTGTCAAAGGTGGAGTGCCACTTTGTGGAGAAGTGTCCATAGGTGGAGCTAAGAATGCAGCACTTGGTATTCTGGCAGCAGCGATTATGACAGATGAGACAGTAACAATAGAGAATGTGCCTAACGTAAGGGATACAAGAGTATTGCTTCAGGCAATTGAGGGAATAGGCGCAAAAGTAAAGTATGTATATAATAATACAGTTCAGATAAATGGTGGCTCTATATGTGACCTTAATGTAGAGTATGAGTATATAAGAAAAATAAGGGCTTCTTATTATCTTCTTGGAGCACTTCTTGGAAAGTATAACGAGTCCAATGTTGCACTTCCAGGTGGATGTAATATAGGAAGCAGACCGATAGACCAGCATCTTAAGGGATTTAAGGCTCTTGGTGCAAAGGTAGAGATAGACCACGGAGTTGTGAGTGCCAAGGCGGAAAAGCTTGTTGGCGGACACATATATTTTGATGTAGTAACAGTAGGTGCCACGATTAATCTTATGATGGCTTCATGTATGGCAGAGGGAGAAACTATCCTTGAAAATGCAGCTAAGGAGCCTCATATTGTTGACGTTGCCAACTTCCTTAATGCTATGGGCGCTAATATAAAAGGAGCTGGTACAGATGTTATAAGAATAAAGGGAGTACCAAGACTGCATGGATGTTCATATTCTATCATTCCTGACCAGATAGAGGCAGGTACATTTATGATGGCAGCAGCAGCTACACATGGCGATATTGTTATAAAGGATGTTATACCTAAGCATCTTGAGTCTATAACGGCAAAGCTTAATGAGATGGGATGCGAGCTTATAGAGGGTGACGACTGGATAAGAGTTATAGCACAGGGAGAGGTTGGAAGTACTAATGTCAAGACACTTCCATACCCAGGTTTCCCAACAGATATGCAGCCACAGATAGCAGTTGCGCTTGCGCTTGCCAAGGGTTCAAGTATGGTAACTGAGAGCATATTTGAAAACAGATTCAAGTATGTAGATGAGCTTAACCGGATGGGAGCTAAGATTAAAGTTGAAGGTAATACAGCCTATATAGAGGGCGTGGAGCATTTTACATCAGCACAGCTTTCAGCTCCCGACTTAAGAGCTGGAGCAGCGTTAGTTATTGCAGCACTTGCGGCTGACGGTATATCAGAGATAGATGATATAGAGTATATCCAGAGAGGATATGAGGACTTTGAAGGTAAGCTTTCAGCACTTGGCGCGGTTATTGCAAAGGTTGACTCAGAAAGGGAGCTTCAGAAGTTTAAGTTAAAGATAGGCTAATGAATGTGCATCTATATGAGTTGCAAGATATAGCTATTAACAAGAATGTATATTAAAAATGCATATTTAATAAGATAAGGACTGCGGAGATTATATATATTTAGTATTATGATTAAGGCTGGATGTTAGACAGCTTGCTTTATAATATTGAATATATAATGATTTTCGCAGTTTTTATATATTTTTATCTTTTTTTTACAAATATTATGTTAAAATGTGTTAAAATTAAATAAGTTAACTGATATAAGTAAAGATGATTAAAGAGTCAAAATACCATTTGATCCTCATATCATATATATGTACAGAACAAGACATATTTTGGCATAGATGTATCAGAATAAGAAAAATTCAATAAAAAATATGTGAATACGCAGGAATGGAGAGTATATGAAGTTAAAAGATAAGCTGAAAGTTTCGTTCTGCGTTATGGTTGTACTTCCGGCGCTTATGCTTTGTGTGCTTGTTGTAGGTATATTTAAGATACAGTCAGACAGCATATGCAAGGCATATAACGTAGAGGGCGATACGGTACTGCTGTACTTTTACTCACCTATGACGTTGTTTGGAAGTATTACTGATGATGTGTATGAACAGATAAAAGAGCAGGCAGAGGATAATCCAACCTCATTTAACAACAGGGCATATCTTGAGTCTTTAGGTAACACTCTGGATGAAAGACTGTCAAAGCTTGTTGTAAGAAAGAATAATAATGTGACATATAACTCAACTCAGTATTCTAACACAGAACTTGCCAGAATTCTGCCAGAATATGAAACAGATGAGAATAATGTTACAGATGTTGCTACATATAAAGGTGGTGCATATCACAGTCTTATAAAGCAGGTTGATTTTTCTGATGATTTAGGTAACATTTACAGTGTATCGATTATTACATCGGTTAAGCAGAGCGTGCCACAGATAAAGCAGATGTTATGGCAGCTTGCTTTTATTATAATAGTGATACTTGTAGTTACAAGCCTTATACTGAACCTGTGGATATACAGTTCTATTATAAAGCCGGTTAATAAGCTGAAGCTTGCAACAGACAATATTAAAGAAGGTAACTTTGACTTTGAGATGCCGAAGGTTCCTAATAACGAGATTGGAGATGTATGTAAAGATTTTGAGGAAATGAGGCTTATCCTTAAGAAGTCTTCAGAGGATAAAATACAGTCCGATAAGGAAGAAAAAGAGCTTATAAGAAATATTTCGCACGACTTAAAGACGCCACTTACAGCTATTAAGGGTTATGTGGAGGGCTTAAGGGACGGAGTTGCAGATACTCCGGAAAAGCAGGCAAAGTATGTTAAGACGATAGCTAACAAGGTTAATGACATGGATAAGCTTATTGATGAGCTTACGATATATTCAAGACTTGATGCCAACAGGATATTGTATACATTTATAAAGCTTAACATATCTGATTACTTTGATGACTGCTGTGATGAGATAGGAACAGAGCTTGATGCAGCAGGCATAGAGCTTAACTACAGAAACCACATAACAGAGCCGGCTATAATTGTAGCAGACCCTGAACAGTTAAAGAGAGTTATCAATAACATAATCAGTAATTCTGTCAAGTATATGGCAGAAGGAAGAAAGGGAAAGATAGATATAGACCTTTATGATGAGGGTGATTACATCCATATTGTTATGGCGGATAACGGAAAGGGTATAGCGGGCAAGGATATTTCAAGAATATTTGAAAGATTTTACAGAACTGATGAATCCCGCAATTCTAAGCAGGGTGGTAGCGGAATAGGACTTGCCATAGTAAAGAAGATAGTAGAAGACCATAAAGGCAAGATATGGGCAGAGAGTGTCGAGGGCGAAGGAACCACGATGCATCTGAACTTCCTTAAGTATAAGGAAAATGAACATCATAATTAAGTAAATATTAAAATAAAACCATGAAAGGGAAATGTATATGAGTAAAGTATTAATAGTTGAAGATGAAGAAGCAATCGCAGATATTGAAAAGGATTATCTTGAGTTAAGCGGTTTTACTGTAACTACATGTAAGGATGGAACAAGCGGTCTTGCAGAGGCACTTGACGGGGATTATGACATATATATTCTTGATGTTATGCTTCCTGGCATAGATGGCTTTGAGATATGCAAGAAAATAAGAGAAGTTAAGAACACACCTATTATTATGGTATCTGCAAAGAAAGAGGATATCGATAAGATAAGAGGCCTTGGAGTTGGTGCTGATGATTATATGACTAAGCCTTTCAGTCCAAGTGAGCTTGTTGCAAGAGTGAAGGCACACCTCTCAAGATATGAAAGACTTGTAAACAGCGCACAGCCTGAAAATGATATTATCGAGATACGTGGTATCAAGATAGATAAGACTGCAAGAAGAGTATTTGTAAATGGCGAGGAGAAAGTATTTACAACGAAGGAATTTGACCTTCTTACTTTCTTAGCAGAGCATCCTAATCATGTATACACAAAGGAAGAGCTGTTCAAGGAAATATGGGATATGGATTCTATCGGTGACATAGCTACAGTTACAGTCCATATCAAGAAGATAAGAGAGAAGATTGAACTTGATACAAGCAAGCCTCAGTATATTGAAACGATATGGGGCGTTGGGTACCGCTTTAAGTTGTAAGATAGAGCGTTTTGATAAAATATGAAAAAATTATTGGAAGTAATGAAAGCTGACAAGTGGATGACTGCTATTGTGATAGTTACGCTTGTTATTATTATATTAGGTTGGTCAGGAATGCTTTGTTTAGGGCGTGTTCAGGGTAATTCAATGATGCCTTCATTTCTTGATGGCGATTATATTATTTTATCTAAATGGGTTACACCTAAAGACAAAGATGTAATTATACTTGACACATCAAAGATACCTGAATTTGAGCATGATGTACCTGAAATAATTAAAAGATATTATGCTGACAAGTCAACAGATGGATATTATGTATTAGGTGATAATACTGATGCATCTTATGACAGCAGATATTTTGGCGAAACTCCTAAAGATGCTTTTGTAGGAGTAGTTTTATTTAAGTTCAGGATGTATCATTTTGGAAACCGTTAACTAACAGATAGTCATGTTCACGCGCGAGATTTGTGCCTGCGCACACTTGACACAAACCCGTTATGCGCGAAAAAGTGCGCAGAAATGAGGATTATTATGATTATAGAGAAGAAATATTTTGATGCAGAAGAAATTAAGAAAGCCAATGCAATGAATGACAAGACAATGGCACCATTAAGAAAGATACGTCTTGCAACAACAGACAGTAATAAGTATTATGCAAGAGCCGTGCTTGTGGCTGACAAAGAGAATATACTTACCGGAGAGCTTTTTTTCCGTCCTGATTATCAGGAGTCGGGCGAAGGACTTGCATATAGTGAGGTTGTTATTAAAGAAACAGCAGATGTAGAAGAATATTTCAAATGTCTTATTAAGTTTGAGGGTTATGAGGTACTTTCAGAAGAATATGGTGAAGACCGTATGATGATGCAGTATGAGCAGTTAAGCCTTCAGGCAAATAAGCTTCTTTTTCTTGAAAGCAGGGACTAAAGCTCGATAAATAGTGGATAGATAGCTAATTCGTCAGCTTATTTTACAAATAAAACGACAAAAGGATTGTAATATGCTCAATATAGTGTATGAAGACAAGAATAAGATTATATTAAATAAGCCGGCAGGACAGTTGTCACAAAGTGGAAAGTCGTTTGAGGTTGACCTTGTAAGTGAGGTGCTTGCTTACCGCAAATCAAAAGGTGAAGAGGCTTACGCAGCTATCATAAACAGGCTTGACCGCCCAGTGTCAGGGCTTGTGCTTATGGCTAAGAATAAGAAAGAGGCGGCTAGGCTTTCTGCACTTATGCAGAAGGAGTCGCTTTGTAAACATTATCAGGTGCTTGTTTGTGGAAAACCAGAGGCATCCGGGGGTGAGCTTGTTGATAATCTTTTAAAGGATGCTAAGAATAATGAGTCGTCAGTTGTTCCTAAAGGAAAGACAGGTGCAAAGGAGGCACGTCTTTTTTATAAGCTGTTATCATATGACGAGGAAACGGACATAGCAAGACTTGATATTCATCTTATAACAGGAAGACATCATCAGATAAGAGTGCAGCTTTCATCAAGAAATATGCCAGTCATTGGCGATGGAAAGTATGGTGGTGAACGTGCTTTGCAGGCAGTAAGGCAGCTAAAGGGCACACGCCTTAAGAGAGGCTGTATCGCACTGTGCGCTGTCAGCCTTACAGTTGACGGCAGGACATATGAAGTGTCACCGGGATTTTAGGATATTTAAAATAAAAAGTACTTTAAATGTATATGCTTAACACCTCTGTGGAATACTTCTACGGAGGTGATTATTTTATGTGCCGGTATGGGAATAATGGTTATGGTGATAATGAAACTGCCAATAATGAATATGGCAGGAAGCTTAAGTATCTTGTTGGGATAATTATAATAACGCTTGCAGTGTACGTGAGCTTTAAATACCTGCTTGTATATGTCTGGCCTTTTGTGTTAGGTGTTCTTGTCGCGCTTATTGTAGAAAAACCGGTCAATAGTATATCAGGTTGGATATATAAAGGTGTAAGAAAGAACAAAGATAGAACAAGGAAAGATAAAGGTGGAATAGAAGGCAGTGATAATAGTGGTAGAAATAATGATATAAATAAATGTCCTGATGACAGAAATCATTATAGTAAAAATAATATAAATCAGAATGATAAAAGTAGAAATAATGCATATAAAAACGGCATGTATCAGAATAATGCCAGGTCTTATAATGAGCATAAAAGTAACGATAAGAAAAATAAAAAACATCCCGAGCACCGAATAAAAAGCATTATAGCAACAATTATCATGTCTGTTATTACAATTATTATAGTAGTGCTTCTTATACTCGCAGTTATAACGGGTGCGAATGAGGTCAGCAGCTTTCTTAAAAACTGGGATTATAATACGATAGGAATAAGGCAGCAGACAGCAAGAATATGTCTTCAGACGGACGAATTCCTTGGGCTTGAGGGAGGCTGCTGTCTGGACACGCTCATAATGTGCGGGCGTAAGGTGGCAGGTATAATGCCTGAAAAAATATTTCATATATCAGTTCCAGTTATAAAAAATATAGTTATAGTTGCAGGCGGACTTGTGGTAGGCTTTATATCGGTCATATATCTGTCAGCGGATATGAATGAAGTGAGATTGCAGGTGCGTAAAAGCGTATTTGTGGAAGAGATATATATGCTGTGGGGTGAAGTGAAGCGGCTTATCAACATTTACTTTAAAGTAGAATTGAGGATTATGCTTATAAATTCACTTATAAGTATGGCCGCATTTTTTATAATAAGAAGTCCTTATGCGGTAGTGCTTGGAATTATTGTGGGTATAGTTGATGTGCTCCCTGTGTTTGGAACGGGAACTATACTTATTCCGTGGGCTGTGTTTAATGTGATTATGAGAAACTACTGGGCGGCAGGAGTATTGCTTGTGGCATACGTGATAACATATTTTGTAAGAGAGATTATGGAGTCAAAGTGTATGGGTGACAGACTAGGAATATCACCATTTGCAATGCTGGTTATTATATTTGTTGGACTGCTTGCCTATGGGATACCCGGATTTATTACAGGACCTGTGAGTTATGTCATAATAAAAGCTTTGGTTGATAGATTAAGGGAAATTATGTGGCATCGAAAATGAAGGGGAATTTCACTGACATTATCTAAAACTTTTATTTCCAAGTAATAATACTAGAATACAAATTTTGATTGTGGAGTGGGAAAAAGTTTCCAACAGGCTCTTGGCGGATAATTAAAATTTCCGTTTTAGTTAGTTATGGATTATAATAAATGCCTTGAAAATAATCGGTGGAAATGTTAGACTATTACAGATTATGTGAGTTTGTAATGTATAATTAACGGTCATTGATAATTAGTTGACTTTATAGCATAATTACAGGCTTACGGCACATTTAACAGGAAGCGCGCACAGCGCAGGAATGAGGTATATTTATGGCAGAGGATAAGAAGTTAGTAGAAGCGATTACTTCCATGGATGTAGACTTTGCACAGTGGTACACAGATGTATGTAAGAAGGCAGAGCTTATGTCATATTCAAGCGTTAAGGGATGTATGATATTCAAGCCGGCTGGATATGCAATCTGGGAGAATATAAAAAATGAGATGGACAGAAGATTTAAGGAAACAGGAGTAGAGAATGTATATCTTCCTATGTTTATTCCGGAAAGTCTTCTTGAGAAAGAAAAGGACCATGTAGAAGGATTTGCACCAGAAGTTGCATGGGTAACTTACGGCGGACTCAATCCACTTCAGGAGAGAATGTGTGTAAGACCAACATCTGAGACACTTTTCTGTGATTTCTACAAGGATGAGATACAGTCTTACAGAGATTTACCAAAGGTATATAACCAGTGGTGTTCAGTTGTAAGATGGGAGAAAGAAACGAGACCTTTCCTTCGTTCAAGAGAGTTCTTATGGCAGGAAGGACATACAGCACACGCAACAGCAGAGGATGCAGAGGCACGTACACAGCAGATGCTTAACCTTTATGCAGACTTTTGTGAAGAGGTACTTGCTATTCCAGTTATCAAGGGACGTAAGACAGATAAGGAGAAGTTTGCAGGTGCAGAGGCTACATACACTATTGAAGCACTTATGCATGATGGCAAGGCACTCCAGTCAGGAACAAGCCACAACTTTGGTGATGGATTTGCAAAGGCATTCGGTATACAGTATACAGACAAAGATAACAAGCTTAAGTATGTTCACCAGACATCATGGGGAACAACAACAAGACTTATCGGCGCTGTTATCATGACACACGGTGATAATTCAGGACTTGTGCTTCCACCTAAGGTTGCACCAGTTCAGGTTGATATTATTCCTATTATGCAGAAGAAAGAAGGCGTTCTTGATAAGGCATACGAAGTAAGAGATGCTGTCAAGGCAGCCGGTCTTAGAGTTAAGGTTGATGATACTGACAAGAACCCAGGATGGAAGTTCTCAGAGCAGGAAATGCGTGGTATCCCGGTAAGAGTTGAGATGGGACCAAGAGATATCGAAGCTAATCAGGCTATCGTTGTACGCCGTGATACAAGAGAAAAGATTACAGTAGCTATAGATGAGCTTGCAGTTAAGCTTCCAGAGATACTTGATACTATCCAGAAGGATATGCTTGAGAGAGCAAGAGCTCACAGAGATGCACATACATATGTTGCAACTAACTATGATGAGTTCAAGGAAACAGCAGCTAACAAGCCAGGCTTTATTAAGGCTATGTGGTGTGGTGAGCAGGCTTGTGAGGACAAGATTAAGGAAGAAACAACTTGTACATCAAGATGTATGCCATTTGCACAGGAGCAGTTGAGTGATGTGTGCGTATGCTGTGGCAAGCCAGCTAAGAAGATGGTTTACTGGGGTAAGGCATATTAATCTGAGTTGATGAGATGAGTTATAGCTATTTTTATAATGGTGCTATAACGCAGAACTATAATATATAAGATAATGGCTTAAAAAGCTGGATTATGTTATAAATATTATAGATACAATAAAAGCAGAGAAATACACTGGAGGAAGGTGTGTTTTTCTGCTTTTTATTACGTTAATTCCCCTCATATTTCCACACAAGGGGTTAAGGAATATCCGTAAGCAACCGATACATTAATCATAAAGAAATAAAAGCAAAGAATAAAGTAATGATAAAAGCATAGCTTTATGATAGAAAGAGAGGCGGTTAGTATGCGTATAGATGCTTATAATGCTGTCAGCCAGGTGTATAAGACAAGTGCTTATGCCAAGGATAAAAGTATTGCAGTAAAGAAGACTGAGAAGGATAAGTACGAATTATCAGATACAGCCAAGGTATACAATACAGCCAGAACAGCAGTTAATGAAGCTTCAGATGTAAGACTTGATAAGGTCAACGACATCAAGGCACGTATGTCAGCCGGAACATATAATATAAGTTCAGAGGCAGTAGCGGATAAGATGCTTGAAAGCATTTCAACATTAACATTTTAATATAACAGGATATAGAAGATAAGAGATATACATACAAGATATAGGATGTATATTAACATTACACGCAGACGGAGGGAGCAGAATGGCAAGCTTAATAGATTGTTTAATCGAAGATCTTACTAATGAGAATGATGGATATGAGAAGCTCCTTGACTTATCTAATGATAAGACATCTGCGATAGTCAGCGGAAATGTTGAGAAGCTTCAGGAGATATTCATAAGGGAGCAGAAGCTCATAGAAGAGATAGATGTATATGAAAATAAAAGACAGGAAGATGTCAGGGATATATGCAATGTGCTAAGACTTCCATATGAAGAGATAAGAGTTGAACATATAGTCCAGATACTTGAGAAAAAAGCGAAAGAGCATGATGCTCTTCAGGACATATATCTTAAGCTTAAAAGAACACTTAACCAGCTGACGGCGGTTAATGAGAATAATAAGCTGTTACTTAAAGAGTCTATGGATATGATTCAGTTTGAATTAGATCTGGCTAAGAATGCGGTGTTAAAGCCACAGACAGGTAACTATGGAAGAACAGCTTATGAGGAAGCGGAGATTACTGGTGCAACGGGTTTTGATGCCAAGCAGTAGTTGATAAGCTTGAAAGAATAAGATAAGTGACATATGCAAGTGGTGTATATAAGGATATATAGAGGCAGTTAAAAGCTTGCAGCAGAATATAAGCATAATCTGAGGAAAAGGATTGATACAGATTAAGGCTTGTAATACTAATAAAGGTAATAAGCTATATTTACATATGCTTTTTGGAGCAGATTAAGAATAGCTATCAAATAAATAAAAGATAATATAAGAATCACATTTTCAAAGGAATGAATTGGGATACTTAAGCAATTATTGGAATTAATGTTTAGGATCGTTCTTTGAGGATGTGATTTTTAAAGTGGAGGAACTATGGCAAACGGAATGGCATCGCTGATGGTTGGCTCCTCAGGACTGAGGTCAGCACAGACAGCACTTAATACAACAGCACATAACCTTTCCAATGTAAATACGCAAGGGTATACAAGACAACAGGTAACATTTACAGATACGACATATGCTAATGTATTCAGCAGCAGTATCGTGCCTGGCAAGTACGGACTTGGTGTAGATATAGGAGCAATAAGCCGTGTAAGGAATGATTTTATAGACAGGTCATATAGAACTGAGTATTCAAGACTGGGCTTTTATGAAAGTCAGGCAAATGCAGTGTATGAAGTGGAAGACTGGTTTGGTGAGATGCAGGGAGTTACATACCAGCAGCACATAACAGACCTTTATAACTCAATAAATGAGCTTACAAAAAACCCAACAAGTACAATAGCAAGATCCTCTCTTATACAGAATGCAACAGCATTTATAGACAGATCGCAGGCTATATATTCAGGACTTAAAGATTATCAGATAACGCTGAACACAGAAGTCAGCAGTATGGTAGATAAGATTAATGAACTTGGACAGAAGATATATAGTCTTAATAAGAGTATATCAAAGGTCGAGGCAGGAGGAGTTGAGCGTGCCAATGATCTTAGAGATACAAGAGACCTTGCACTTGATGAACTGAGCCAGTACCTTGATATCGACTATTATGAAACAACAGATGGACAGATTATCATATCAGCTGAGAATATTCCGTTTGTATCAAAGAGCGAAGTAAATACTATGGATGTAAGACAGGAAGGTCAGTATGGACTGCTTATACCAGAGTGGCCAGCATATGAAAAGGATGTGTTCAGCTTTGAAAAAGCAGCATCCAATGCCAACAATAATGATAAAGGAAAGCTTAAAGGACTTCTTGTTGCAAGAGGAACTATAGATGTGAATTATCAGGATGTTCCTGTTATGCCGGATAAGTCAGATTATGACCTTACAACAGCAGAGGGTATGGCGCAGTATAACAGTGCTATGGATGATTACCAGAAACAGCAGGATTACTACAATAAGTATATAGAGCCTTCAGCTATCCTTAGTGCTATAGCAGGCTTTGATAAGCTTGTAAATGGTATAGTGACAGCCCTGAATGATGTTTTATGTCCTGAAAAGGAAGTCGAAACAACAACAGAGATGACAGATGATGAGGGTAATCCTCTTCAGGCAGATAAGTATGTATATAATGCTTCACAGTATGGACGACTTTATGACAGATTCGGTAATGTTGTTGAGGGAACTGACAATGGAGATGGAACTTATAGTTATACATCGGGAGAAAAGCTGTATATAGATGAACAGCATACAACAGCAGAAGATATAGACAGCATGACATATCTTATTCTTGATATGGACAAGGCTGGCTTTGGTACAGATGAAGATGAAACTGTAGGTGTTGAACTTTTTAAGAGAAAAGGTACAGAAAGATACATAAAGATTACAGGTGAAGATGGCACAACAACATATGTAAGAAATAACCTGAATGCAATAGGTTATGAAATAGATTATACACTTGGCAATCTTTTAGTTAATCCTGAAGCTTCACAGAATGTTGGAAAGATACCTCTTTCAACCATTCATGGAAAAGAAGACTTTGCAAAGGCAAACGAACTTATAGATACATTCAGCAACAAGTTCGCCTCACTTAATCCACAGGACTACGCAAAGGCGGATTTTAATACTTTTTATAATGATTTCATAGGTGAGTTTGCTACGATGGGCAGCGTACTTACAAAGTTCGTCAATAACCAGACAACTATGGTAAACGGCTATGATAATCAGAGATTACAGACATCAGGTGTATCATCAGATGAAGAACTTCAGAAGATGATTAAGTATCAGCATGCATATAATGCAGCATCAAGATATGTAAATGTTGTCAGTGAGATGATGGAGCATTTGTTAACATCATTAGGAGCCTGATGATAATATGTTGCAGAGGTAAAGGGTCAGAAGATCATTTTGTGTCTGCACGACAGACTTAACTGAAGAAGTAATAAAAGGCTATTATATATGAAAAGCTGCGAAAAAACGGCAGAATGGAGAAAAAGATATGGCATCTACATTTTTTGGCTTATCAATATCATACAAAGGATTACAGGCAGCGCAGACATCTATAACGACTGCGGCACATAACCTGTCTAATATAAATACTAATGGATATACAAAGCAGACAGCGGTTCTTCAGGCTTCAGATGCTTTAAGAACATTTTCAACATATGGAACTATAGGTTCTGGTGTTAACGTTGTTGAGATTAATCAGACAAGAGACAGTTACTACGACCAGAAGTACAGAAATAATATGTCTAATTATGGACAGTATGAATCTAAGAATAACTATATGACACAGATAGAAGATTATCTGAATGAATTCATACTTAATGGTTTCTCAAAGGAATACAGTAACTTCTTCTCAGCAGTAAACCAGCTTACTATAACACCAGGTGATGAGTCGGCAAAGAACCAGCTTATCAATAATGCAAAGAGTATGTCAGATTATTTTAACACTCTTTCAACTAACTTAAGAAATGTGCAGACAGATGCTAACAATGAGATAAAGGATACTGTAGATCACATCAATACACTTGCACAGAATATAACAGCGCTTAACAAGCAGATTAATCAGATAGAAGCATGCTATGGTGATGCTAACGACTTAAGAGACCAGAGAAACGCACTTGTTGATGACCTTTCAAAGTATATTGATATAACAACAAGTGAGGAGCCAATAGAAAACGGACTTACATCATTCCAGATAACTGTAAATGGACAGTCACTTGTTCATAACTATAATTATAAGAAACTTCAGGTTGTTGCCAGAGAAACTCCTAGAAATGATAGTGATGCAGCCGGATTATATGATGTACAGTGGACAGATGGCAATCCATTTAATATATACAGTTCATCACTTGGTGGACAGCTTAAGGCTCTTGTTGATATAAGAGATGGCTGTAATGGCGAGATAGAGTCAGTGGCAACTAATGAAGATGGTTCCTATAAGCTTGATAAAGACGGCAATATTATTACAGAAACTAATCCTCAGGCTGAAGATAATGTTAATTACAAAGGTATTCCTTACTATCAGACACAGCTTAACCAGTTTATACAGACATTTTCTGAAGCTGTTAACCAGATATTTAAGAGTGGATATGTGTCAGATGCCAGTACAGAGGATGAGGCTAATAAAGGTATTCCACTTTTTGTTGTTGGTGGAAGCTCAGGAAAGCTTACAGCATCAACAGTAACAGTAAACAGTGAACTCCTTGAGGATTCTAATAAGCTTGCAACTAAGACAGAGGTAAGTGATGGAGAAGGTAATGCGAGCATTATGGAAAAGCTTAATGCACTACAGTCACAGAAAATATTTGATGGTGGTACAGGAGCTTACTTCCTTGAAAGTATTGTCAGTGATATGTCTATAGATGCAGGAAAAGCTAAGTCTTTTCTGTCTAACTACAACAATATGAAGACAACTATCCAGAACCAGCGACTTTCAGTTATGGGTGTTGATACGGATGAAGAGGCAATGGATATTATGAAGTTCCAGCAGGCATATAATCTTAACTCAAAGATGATGTCAGTTATGAATCAGATATATGACAAGCTTATCAACCAGACAGGATTATAATAAATGAAGCTGAGAGGATATATTCAGTAACAATGGACAGATACGCTATTATAACAGCTGTAAATATGGAGGCTGTGAGAAGTTATAGCGTAATAAACATGGTGTTTATTGCAGAATAGAATTATAAACTAACAGTATATCAACATGAGAGGTGGAATATATGAGAGTTACTAACCAGATGATGATAAACAGCTCTATAGCCAACATTCAGGCTAATAAGAGCCAGATTAATACTATGGATACACAGTTATCTACACAGAAGAAGATAAATAAGCCTTCTGACGACCCTATTATAGCTATACGAGCATTAAGATTAAGAAGCAGTCTTGACCAGGTAACACAGTATGTAGGAAAAAATATACCTGATGCTTCATCATGGCTTTCAGTTACACAGGATGCACTTGACCAGGGCTATGATATAGTTTACCAGTTATATGGCTACTGCAATCAGGGCGCTTCAGATTCTTATTCATCTTCTGAACGTAATACTATTATAGAATCGCTTGATGAGTTAAAGAATTCTTATTATATACAGGGAGATGTCGACTACGCCGGAAGATATGTATTTACGGGGTATGCTACAGATAAGCCGCTTACATACCAGTCAGATGCGGCGGCAGCAGATGTGGATTATACTATTACACAGAAGTTTGACAGGGAAGGCATATCTGAAAAGAAGGTATACACTAATGCATATACTAATGAAGATATCATTAACCTTAATGTAAAAAAGGATGCCAACGGCAACATAATAACACCTAATGTTACAACAGTTCACAGGGTGCAGCTTGCTTATTCAGAAGTGGATGAAGATGGAACATTTAAGATTACAGATGCAAGTGGCAATGTTGCAACAGTGACAAAGAATGATGATGGAACTGCTAATGTAAGTGTTGTTGACAGTCAGGGCAATGCGATAGCTTCGCTTGATGATGGAAGCGGTAATCCTGTTAATATAACATTTACATCTGATGACAACTATGTGCCGGGTGATGATGAGATAACTATCAACACACAGCTTGGAGAAGTGCTTCTTGGTGAAAATGTATACAACAATACATACACTAACAACTCATTTTCAGTACAGTATGATAAGTCTAACTTCAAGAAGGGCGATGTTAACCCAACTATGTACTTTGACTGCGTAGACAATGTTACTGGCATAGTATATCAGAAAAAAGATGAAGATATTGAATACAATGTCAATTTTACACAGAAGTTAAAGGTTAATACACAGGCAAGTGAAAGCTTTAATATATATCTTGGAAGAAATGTAGATGATATTATGGCGGCTGTTCAGAATACCATAGACATTGAGAATCAGATTAAAAAAGTTGAGAGCATGAAAAATGAGGAAAGATATTCTAGTACAGAAGACCAGAAGGCTCTCGATGACATACTTGAGGGACTTAACAAGCAGAACGACCTTGCAAAGGACCAGATGACAAAGGCATTTGAGAAGGGTATCGGACAGATGCAGGGCTATCAGGAACAGATATCGAATGCAAAGGCCGATGTAGGTAACAGAATACATAGACTTGACCTTACAAAGTCAAGACTTACAGAGCAGAAGACTAACTTTACAAGTCTTAAGTCAGAAAATGAAGATATCGACCTTGAGGAGGTAGTTGTAAACTATACAGCAGCACAGCTTGTATACAATGCAGCGCTTTCTGCGGCAAGTAAGGTTGTACAGCAGACATTGCTGGATTTTATAGGTTAAAATGTGTGTAAGCAACGAGCAGTGCCAGACAAAAGCCTGATAAAGAACAGCGCTTGCACAAAGTTATTTGTAAGGCTTTTGCCTGATAGGACGAACGACCGACAGTTAAAGAAAGCAGTTAGCTTTCTTTGACTTGTACGGCGGAGTAGAAAACTGTTTCACAAAAACAAGGAGGCAAATATACCTCTCCTCACCAGAGAGGTTCGGATTTTTGCTTCGCAAAAACAAGGAGGCAAATATACCTCTCCTCACCAGAGGGGTTCGGATTTTTGCTTCGCAAAAACAAGGAGGTATATATGCAGGTTAACACTAAGTGGTTTGGGACTGTAGATATTGATGATAATAAGATAATTACATTTGACCTTGGAATAATAGGTTTCGAGTATTGTAAGCAATTCACACTGATATACGATGTGGATAAGGGGGATGAGGCAGCTATTATGTGGCTTCAGTCAATTGACGAGGCGGCACTGGCACTTCCAGTTATGAAACCTGAGTATATCATGAAGGGATATGACCCTGTAGTTGAGGATGAAATTCTTAATAACCTTGGTGGAGATATTAAGAACGCTAACCTTGCAGTATTCTGCACAGTTACAGTACCAGAAGACCTTACTAAGATGACAATTAATCTTAAGGCACCTATTATAGTCAATGCGGACACATTAAAGGGTGTACAGCTTATAGCTGATAATGAAGATTATGCTGTCAAATATCCTATATACAATATACTTAAGGAAAGGCAGGGTGAGTAGTATGCTGGCGTTATCAAGAAAAAAAGATGAAGCAATCATCATCAATGATGATATAGAGATTACTGTTATCGAGATAAAAGGTGATCAGGTAAAGCTTGGCATCACAGCTCCAAAGTCCGTTCCTATATATCGTAAAGAAGTATATGTACAGATAAAAGATGCTAACAAAGAAGCCGCCTCACAGAAGATAGATGTGGCAGCACTTAATAGTCTTTTTAAGAAGTAAATACAAATCCTTAACAGTGCGGGTAAGGGCAATTTCTGAGTATGGTATTATATTAATAATAGGCATATATTTAGGACTTGGGTGTTATTTTTTTGCTTTGCCTTGCCGATATAGGGTTTAAGAACTGAAAAGCTGAAGGTATAGTTATGCGGTCGGGAGATACCTGTCAAAGATGATATATTAAAGTGATATATACATATGCGGGCAGATAGATACGAATATTTATAGCGGCTATATTATATAGAAAGAAAAGGACTTCTCTCTAAGGCTTAAAGTTTAATATTAAAGATACATTGTTATACACGCACACGGAGGTGAAAGATAATGGGAATTGAAAAGATAAGTGGTCAGGCAGGATACCAGAGTCAGGCAGTGCAGGCAGCACAGGCAAGTAAGGTAAATGTCCAGCCATCATCAGAAACTAATAATTCGCAGGATTCAGTAAATAACTCAGCACATACAGCAGCAGTTATGCAGATAAGTTCTTCACAGAAGGCTAACACAGATGGAAGCAGCAATGGTGCCGATGTAAGTCCTAAGCAGCAGGAAGAACAGCAGCAGGCTTCTATTCAGAAGCTTAAGGATATTCAGAAGGTTATTAATCATAATACAGTGGCAGAGTTTGGATATAATGAACCTACTAACCGTATTACTATTAAGATTAAGGATAAAGATACCGATGAAGTAATTAAAGAGATACCGTCGGAGAAAGCATTGGAGATGCTTGCAAAAGCGTGGGAGCTTGCGGGTATTATGGTGGATGAGAAGAGATAGATAAGAGAGTATATTATGCAAGGTAGTTTGCAGAAATAAGAGATATTCACATAAAGATTGGAGGTATAATAAATATGCCAATAAGATTATCAGGTATGGTTTCAGGTATGGATACAGATACACTTGTAACTGCACTTGTATCAGGATATCAGACAAAGAAGGATAATCTGGTAAAAGCACAGACAAAGCTTTCATGGAAGCAGGAAAAGTGGAAGACTATGAATACAAGTATATATAGCTTCTACAGTGGAAAGTTATCAGCTGCCAGAATGTCTAGTGCATACAGTCTTAAAAAGTCAACAGTATCTAATTCAAGTGTGGCTACAGTTACGGCAAGTTCAAGTGCTGTTAGTGGAACACAGAAGCTTGTAGTAAATCAGCTTGCATCATCAGGTTATCTTACGGGTGGTACTATTTCATCAAGTGATGGTAGTAAGGTTACAGGATCAAGCAAGTTGTCAGATATTAAAGATTGTACAGCACAGGGCAGTATAACAGTGTCAGTTAATGGAAAGTCAAGTAATATTGATTTAACAGAAGATATGACAGTGAATCAGTTTGTAGCAAAGTTAAAGGATGCTGGAGTTCAGTCAAGTTTTGATGAAAATAACCAGAGATTTTTTATTAGTTCCAAGACTTCTGGAGAGGCAGGTGATTTTAGTATTACTGTAAATGATTCAGATGGAAGAAATTCACTTAAGTCACTTGGATTACTTGCTAAGCCAGCTAAGGATTCTAAAGAAGCAAAAGAATATGAAAGGCTTGCTGGTTTACAAGAGGGAAATGCTGATTATAATGCTGAACTTGAATCTATGTATACTAAGGTTACAGCAGATGAAGTAGCTAAAAGCTATGCAGATAAATATAATGAAGCTAAAAAAGCATTATTATTACTGACAGAAGATGATACAAGTGTTTGGACTTCAGCTGAAGATATGCAAAACAAAATAAATGAACTAGATGATAAGTTAAATAATGTTAATTCTAGTGCTAATAAGTATGTTGCATATTTAAAGAAAGATGACGAAGGCAATGTTGTAAAAGATTCTGATGGAAATCCTGTATATGATACCAATAAAATGAAAGAAGATGACGAAGCCTTATATAATGAATATATTTCGGATAACAAGAATTTGACAAGCTATAAGGCGATGCTATCTGATTATAATAAGTATACAGACGTTATGTCAAAAACAGCAGATTATGTAACTATTGATGATGCAACAGGTGAAGCTGTGGCAGATGCTTCCAATGAAAAAGTATTAGCAGAAGTAACAAGCACTAATGAGACTGCAAAGAATGATGCAGAGGTAAGACTTAAAAGTAAAATAGAAGCAGCTTCTTCATATGCATCAGATGGTTATTCTTCTGATGCAGTAAAAATTGATGGTAAAGATGCTAAAATAAAGCTTAATGGAGCGGAGTTTACAAGTAACACAAGTACTTTTTCCATTAATGGACTTACTATTCAGGCAACAGAAGTAACAGGAGATGATAATCCAGTTACGATTACAACAGATACGGATGTGGATGCCATATATAAATCTATTAAGGATATGTTTACAGAGTACAATAAGCTTATAAAGTCAATGGATGAGGCTTATAATGCTGACAGCTCGAAAGGATATGAACCTTTAACAGATGATGAAAAAGATGCTATGTCTGATACAGAGGTTGAGAAGTGGGAGACTAAGATAAAGGATTCACTTCTTAGAAAAGATAGTACTCTTAATAGTGTTATTAATACTTTGAAGAACGATATGGCATCTTCTTTTACTATTAATGGCAAGAGCTATTCGCTTGCAAGCTTTGGTATAGCTACACTTGGTTATTTTACAGCAGGCGAAAATGAAAAAGGTGTGTATCATATAGATGGTGATAAGGACGATACATCAACATCAGGTAATGATGATAAGTTAAGAGCAGCAATAGCAAGCGACCCTGAAACCGTAGTTTCATTCTTTTCACAGTTATGTACAAAGGTGTATACAGATCTTGGAAATAAGATGGCGGCATCATCAGTAAGCAGTATATACACGGTTTATAATGATAAGCAGATGAACACACAGTATTCTGAGTATAACACAAAGATAAGTGAAGCTGCCGATAAGGTTACAACCTGGGAGGACTATTATTACAGTAAGTTCTCAGCGATGGAGTCAGCACTTGCAAAGCTTAATTCGCAGTCATCATCTTTATCAGGTCTGTTTGGAAGCTGATAATACAGTTTATAATAATATTAATTATATTAGTGCTCTTATATAGGATATAGATATATGTATACAATTCTTGTATAAGATTTTAGTTGAATTAACTGGCAATTAATGTATAATATTATTTGGAATATTTATTTAGATGTTAGTCTGGTGTTGTACATATATATGGATGTATTTGTACAACACCAGAAGATTGAATACAAGGATGTAGAAGCATCAGGAGAGGATAAGTTATGATATATAATCAGAATATGGCTCAACAGTATAATCGCAATAAGGTATTAACTGCATCACCAGCAGAACTTACGCTTTTACTTTATGAGGGAGCTATTAAGTTTTGTAATATAGCAGCAGTTGCGATAGAGAAGAATGATATGGAAAAGGCTCACACGAATATTGTTAAGGCAGAGATGATTATAGAAGAATTTCAGGCAACACTTAACCATAAGTATCCTGTAGCAGAAGATTTTGATAAGCTTTATAAGTATATATATGGATTATTAGTTGATGCCAATATGAGAAAGGACTTAGAGATTCTTGAACAGGCGACTAATGAGTTAAGAGGTATGCGTGATACCTGGAAAGAAGTTATGAAGCGTGCAGGAAGCAAGTAATTACAATGTGTAAGCTTATAACAGCAGTTACAGATTTCAAAGTTGAGGATGCATATGGAAACAAAGAATTATCTTCAGATAATGATAGATAGTCTTGAAAAGAAGAAGAAAGTCTTACAGGATATAGTTGATTATAATATTCAACAGGAGAATATTCTTCAGGAAAAAGAATTTGATGGCGATATATTTCAGAAGAATATGGAAGAAAAGTCAGCGTGTATAGATATTCTGAATTCACTGGATGAAGGATTTCAGTCGGTATATGACAGAGTCAGGGACGATATCCAGATGTATAAGCAGAACTATAAGGATGACATACAAAGACTTCAGGAGCTTATCAGGGAAGTATCATCATTAAGTGCAACTATACAGGCACAGGAATCAAGGAACAAGTTACAGATAGAAAGAAAGTTTCGTCAGCTCAGAGAGGAAACAAAGACTGCGAAGCGTAGTGTGAGTATGGCTAATAAGTATTATCAGAATATGAGCAGAGTAAGTAATGAACCTCAGTTTATGGATAAGAAAAAATAGCCTGATGTTTTTTATAAATTAGTTTATATTAGGACTAAAGTTAATGACGGAATGTCCGATATAATAAATAGCAGGAAATAATCCTGAAATAAAATTAATGGGTGGCAAGGAAGCCACCAAGAATTCAAGGAGGAAATTATTATGGTAGTACAACACAATCTTTCAGCAATGAACACTAACAGACAGATGGGCACAATTACAAGCTCATTACAGAAGTCTACAGAGAAGTTATCATCAGGTTATAGAATTAACAGAGCTGGTGATGATGCAGCTGGTCTTTCAATTTCAGAAAAGATGAGAAGCCAGATTAGAGGTCTTAACAAGGCTTCATCTAATGCTCAGGATGGTATTTCACTTATCCAGGTAGCTGAAGGTGCTCTTAATGAGACACATTCTATTCTTCAGAGAATGAATGAACTTGCTACACAGGCAGCCAGTGATACTAATACATCAATTGATAGAACAGCTATCTCAGCAGAGATGGATCAGTTAACATCTGAAATCAACAGAATTCAGTCAACAACACAGTTCAATACAATGAATCTTCTTGATGGCTCATTCAAAGGTGATCTTCAGGTTGGATCATTAAAGGGACAGACAATCAGCATTTCTATATCAAAGATGAATGCTGGTTCAATTGGTGTATCAGGTCTTAAGGTATCTAGCAACACAGTAGCTGGTGAAGCTATGAGCAAGATTCAGAAGGCTATTGAATCAGTATCTACACAGAGATCTAAGCTTGGTGCTATTCAGAACAGACTTGAGCACACAATCAACAATCTTGATACAACAAGCGAGAATACACAGGCAGCTGAATCACGTATCCGTGATACAGATATGGCTTCTGAGATGGTTGAGTACAGCAAGAACAACATCCTTCAGCAGGCTGGACAGTCTATGCTTGCACAGGCTAATCAGCAGAATCAGGGTGTTCTTTCACTTCTCGGCTAATTATTATTACTACTATAATAAAAAGAGCGGCTTGCCGCTCTTTTTTATTTGATATTTGGGCTCTTTGTGGTTCTTTGTCAAGGGGTGAGGGAAAGTTTAGAACCATTTGAGTTTTCTGACAATCATATTATAGATAATATAGTGTTTGTAATATCATTAAGAACATCCGGTTTGTTATATGGAAGAATAGCATTTCTACATTCTGTTGGATTAAAATCGGGAATGGAATGTAGAGCCATATAATTCAATATATCAGTAAGTTCATTCTGTGAGTCGTATAGATAGCCATTAGCGCCATTACATATGATATCGACAACTCCATCTACTTTTGTGGATATAACAGGTATTCCACTGGCAAGTGCCTCATAACATACAAGAGAAAAACCTTCATACTCTGAAGCTATAATCAGAGCAGCAGGTGATTGTACATAGTCCCATGGTCTGGGCTGCCATCCTGTAAAGTGGATTTGGTCTATAAGATTCAGTTTCTTTGTTAAATCTTCAAGAGAATTTCTTTCATTTCCATCGCCTATTATTGTAAGTTCCCATTTATCAGTTGTGTTAGAAATAGCATTAATAATTAATGATATATTCTTTTCCTGAGATAGTCTTCCTATATAATATAAATTCCTGCTTTTTGTATTGTAATGAGAATAGAAATGTAAGGAATCAATATCAATCGGATTTTTAACCAGCCTTATATTAATATCCGGATTAAATGAGTGTATTATATGATAATTCGACCTGCTTAGTACAAGTACAAGGTTGGCATAATTAAGACACTCTGGTCCACCAGCAGCATTATCATCATATGCTTTGATTGGAGCATGCAGCCAGCTTATTATTTTACTTGTCATATTAGTTTCTAACAGTGCTAGTTTTATAAACATTGTAAGCATAGGAAAAGGTGTGGCAATTATAATATCAGGTGCTCCCAATGATATAAGATATTGCTTGCAAAGAGGAATATATTCAGTAACATCATTTAAAGGGGTGCTTTGGGATATAGTATAGAATTCAATATCAGGATGAACCCAGCGGTTGCTGGCTTTGCTAAGCTGTATTACACGTACACGTATATTTTGTTGCAATAATGAAAGAGCAGTGTCATTAAGGACTGATTCTATGCCGCCATGTGAGCCATATGGAACAAGAAAATCAATAGTGTATGTATATTTAGTCGAACTATCATTCGTGTTATCAGTAGAAAGCTTCATTACAATATCCTCCGTGATTGCAATTTGTTAAAATATAGTATAAAATACACATGTAATTATAAAAAAATATGTAAGAAAATGCAAAAGCTTATTAATTAATTACAGAAGAATCCGATATAAAATAAAGAGGATTAAATTTTATATATTTATAGGATTACATAATCAAGGAGGATTATAATATGGTTGTACAGCATAACCTTTCATCAATGAATACTAATAGACAGTTAGGTACAGTGACAGAGGCAATGTCCAAGTCAACAGAAAAACTGTCATCAGGTTATAAGATTAACAGAGCGGCTGACGATGCTGCTGGTTTATCAATATCAGAAAAGCTTAGAAGTCAGATTAGAGGACTTGATAAGGCAGCTTCTAATTCACAGGATGGTATATCTCTTATTCAGGTAGCAGAAGGTGCCCTTAATGAAACACATTCAATTCTGCAAAGAATGAATGAGCTTGCTACACAGGCAGCTAACGATACTAATACATCAGTAGATAGAACAGCTATATCGGCAGAGATGGATCAGCTCACATCAGAGATTAACAGAATTCAGTCGACAACACAGTTTAATACAATGAATCTTCTTGATGGAAGTTTCAAGGGAAAGTATATTCAGGTAGGAGCTAATAAAGGACAGACACTTACTATATCAATTAGTCAGATGAATGCAGCATCAATAGGCGTAAGCAAGCTTGATGTAAAAAGCAATTCAAAAGCTGGTGAAGCTATGAGTAAGATTCAGAAGGCTATAGAATCAGTTTCAGCTCAGAGAGCTAAGCTTGGTGCTATTCAGAACAGATTAGAGCATACAATCAATAATCTTAATACAACAAGTGAGAATACAGCTGCTGCAGAATCACGTATCCGTGATACAGATATGGCAACAGAGATGGTTGAGTATAGCAAGAATAATATATTACAGCAGGCAGGTCAGTCTATGCTTGCACAGGCTAATCAGCAGACACAGGGTGTATTATCACTTTTACAGTAATTGATTATATTATAAGATATTTTTGGCCAATGATTGCAAAGTCAGTCATTGGCTTTTATTTTAGACAAATGTGTTTTAACAGGAGATTATGAATGAATTTGGATAAAAGTTACTTTGAGGATGAGGTAAGAGATGGTTTCTATGTACCATCGGATATAAAGCATGCATGGGCAGCGCAGCTTGAAGTGCTTAAAGATGTAGATGAGGTGTGCCGTAAGCATAATATACAATACTTTGCAGAATGGGGAACACTATTAGGTGCAGTACGTCATCATGGATATATTCCTTGGGATGATGATATGGATATCTGTATGAAAAGACAGGATTATAACAGATTTTTGCAGATTGCAGAAAAAGAGATGTCAGAGGGATACCAGTTATTTAATATTAATAGTGATAAAGAAAATGATAATATGCTTACAAGAATAATAAGCGGAAGGACTATAAGATTAGATAAAGCGTATCTTGAAAAATATAATGGATTTCCTTTTTCTGTAGGTTTAGATATATTTCCACTTGACTTTATAGCACCAACAAAAGAAGATGATGACTTTCAGTGTGAGCTTATAAAGATAGTAAATGATGTAGCACAGTTTGGACGTGAAGTAAATGCTATGGATACGGAGGCAACAAAGGAAATTCTGGATATATTTGAGGAGCATATTCAGAAAGTTGAACAGTTATGCGGAATTAATATAGATAGAAATAAAGATATTGTCCAACAGATGAATGTGCTTATAGACCGACTTAGTTCATTATATACAGAAGAAGAGTCAGAGTATATTACAATAATGGCAATATGGGTTGATAATAGAAGTTATAAGCTCCCTAAAGAATATTATCAAAAATCAATAAGACTTCCTTTCGAGAATATAGATATACCAGTTCCATATGCTTATGACAGTATATTAAAGAAAAAATATGGGGACTATATGAAACTGGTTCATACATGGGATTCACATAATTATCCATTCTATATAAGACAGGTTGATATATTAAAGACAGATGCAGGATTAGAACTGTGGGGATATCATGACACATATGTTGATTATAAGAATTATAAGAAGCTGATTAGTGACAGGAGAAATATTAACTGCATTAGAAAACACACGTCAAAAAATAATGGAGTTAAAAAAGTGGTGTTTATGCCATATAAGGCAAGTCTGTGGTATATGATGGATGGTTTGTGGAATGAATATAATAAAAAGCAGGATGTGGAAGTAAAGGTTGTGCCAGTGCCTTATTATTATAAAAATTATGATGGAAATGCGGAGGAGTATATAGATACTGATAGTTATCCGGATTATATAAATATAACCTCATACAAAGAATACGATTATAAAGAGGATATGCCAGACGAGATTATTATTCAGAATCCATATGATGGTAATAATATGGCAGGAACGGTTCGTCCTGATTATTATGCGAAAACACTTGCGTTGTATACAGACAAGCTTACCTATATTCCTTACTTTAAGACTGATGAGATAGATGAAAATGATATGAGAGCATATCGAAGTATGTATGCATATGTAACAATGCCGGGAGTAATATATGCTGATGAAGTTATTGTACAGTCGGAGGCGATGAAAGAACTTTATGTAAAGAAATTAACAGACTTTTTTGGAGATGAATCTAAGGAAGAATGGAATTTGAAAATACAAGGTTATGGATATAAGTGGCTGGATGATATTAAAGTTGTAAGTAGTATATACAAGTTGTCAGATATATGGAAGGAAAGATTAAAAAAGCCGGATGGAAGTTATAAAAAGATAATATTGTACTATATAGGTATTAACGGTTTCTTGGAATATGGCATAGATATGGCATCTAAAATACATAGAGCTATGGATGTATTTATGGAAAATAAAGATAATGTTGTATGTATGCTTTCGTTTGAAGGTGATATGAAAGATATTCTAAGCACAGAAGATGAGAGACTGCTGGTGGCTTATAAGGATATAGAAGATAAGTACAGGGATTATATTGTAGCAAATAACGAACTCCGCGTAGCAATAGAGGTGTGTGATGCATATTATGGTGATGCAAGTTCAGTTGCGCAAAGGTGCCGTAATGATAAGAAGCCGGTTATGATACAGGATGTTAGTATTTGACAGTGAGAGCCATTCGGGCCGTTATGGTTCGGATGGCTTGTCGTTTATGGTTAATAAATATTATATATAGAGGATATGTTATGGATAATAAAGAATATAAAAAAGAAATGCAGGATATTATAATAAATCTTTTAAAACAGGATAATTACACTGAGGCATATGATGCATTTGTAATGTATGGGAAGGTATATATATCAGATGAATTCATAGAAGAATACAAAGACATATTATATAATTATGGTCCGAAGGTGTCTGTTATATGTATGAATTGTGAAGATGAGGTAGTAGACAATTTTATTAAAAAACAGAATTATAACAATTATGAAATTGTCATGACAACTAAAGAAGATAATTATAAAGATATTATTGATTATATGAAGAATACAGACAGTAAATACATAACGTTTCTTGAAAATAATGCTATATGCAGTCCATCTAAGATATCAAAGTCTGTGTGGAGGCTGGAATTGTATAAAGATATTCAGATAATAAATGCTTCATGGCAGTATATAAATTCTGATACTGTAATTGCTCATCCAGATATTGTGTATAAAAATATAATGAATGACAAATTTTACTCAGGATATAAAATAATAGAGCAGAGTATTATTTGTAATGACAATATATATGGTTCGTTATCAAGCATAATGGTGTCAACAGAATACATAAGAAATGTAGATGTGAAGGAACCTTGTTATAATTCAGACAGGATTAACAGGTTGGCATTGTTATTCCAGTTATTAATGAATGCAAATATGGCATATATTAATGAGGGATTATTATCATTAAAAATTGGTTATGACAAACAAAAATATAATAAGGACAGAAAAGCTTTTTATACATTAATACAGGATATTATGCCAGATGTGTATGAAGAGGTAGGCGAAAGGGTTAGAGGAGAAGTTCTGTCATCTGAGGAATTAAAGGAAGTATATAATAATAAAAATATAGCAAAGTGTATCACATTTATATATACAGATAAAGGTGAATATTATAACGTAAAACCTATTGGGGATGAAGCAGTAAAAAGAGGATATTCAGTTAAATATACAGAAAATATTAAAGAAAAAGCAGAAATTGGAATATACTGCCAGCATGTGTGTTACCCAGAGAATTCCCAGTTTTCAATGATATTATTACATGATATGGCGCAGGGACATAATAGATGGCCTAATATATGGGAAATAGAAAGATGGTCAAAGTTTGACGTAGGTATTCTGCCCGGAGTATCATGGTCAGAACGTTTAAAACAATGTGCATGTATGGATTATGTCAATCCAAGAATAGGTGCATATGAACTTGGTTATCCCAAAAGTGATATTGTATATGATGAAGGAATAAAGCAAAGAACACAAGAGCTTAGGAAAAAGTTTAATGTGAAATATGATTATACGATTTTGTATGCACCTTCATGGGAGTATTTTAACAAGGAGGATGATTTTATTAAGGCATTGTCCTCTCTTAAGGTTAATCTTGTTGTAAAGCAGGCATCATGGCCGGAGTCTTATAGCTGGGTAACGGATAGCATCAATGAAATGAGGAAAATGCATGAAGGTACATTAGATAATCTTTATTATATTGAAAGTGAAGAAAGTATCATGGTTGCACTTGAGATGTGTGATATGGTAGTGTCAGATGAATCCAATGTAATGGCAGAGGCTCTTATGTTTGGAAAACCAAGTGTTGCAGTAACTGACTGGCTGATACCTGATAAAAATCCACCGAGATGTGCTGATGTCACTATGGATTATGTAATAAAATGCAGGAAAGCTGAACTTAGGGAGACAGTTGAAAATGTAATGAATAATCCAGATAAATATAAGTCTGTTATGGATAATGGCAAAAAATTATATAGTAATCAGGGAAATGTTTGTAAGGATATAATGGATTTAATAGATTACTATACACAGAATAGTGATAGTGATTCATTTATGGATAAAAAGATAACGGTTGATTATAGCAGGTGCGGGTTGTGGATTTGAGGTGATAAGCTGATATATTGATTTGATAATGCGTATTACGCTGTATAAATAATATATAATAATACATACAATATACAGGCCATTCGAATCGTTAGGGTTCGGGTGGCTTGTTGGCGTTTTATGAGAAGAGTTGTGTTTAAAAGTTCACTGTAAAATGTTGAATGGATATAAAATGTCCCATAATATTAACTTTTGTCCCAAAATATAATATCATAATGAATATAAGTATATTAAATTTATCTGTAATATAGAAAGGAACCCCGTAATATGAAAAAGCAAAATGTTTTAAATCTGATTAAATATCATGTTGAAAGGAATGAAAATGGTTTTAGAAATGAAGCTATTAATATTGCAAGATATTTTGATAGTATTGGGGATGACCAGCTTGCTGAGTATATTATGAGTTTGATTGCTGAATCCAATCTATACACACCACAGGGGAGAGATTTTGAAAGTGAATATTTAAAACAAATAGAAACAAGCACAGTTCAGCCGTTGTATCTGCCATCGGCAATATCAGATGACATAAAAGGAATCATTAATGCAGTGAATCATAATATTGGTATTAATAAATTTTTATTTGAAGGAATGCCAGGAAGTGGAAAAACAGAAGCTGTTAAACAGGTTGCAAGATTACTTGACAGAACATTGTTTTATGTAGATTTTGAAAATCTTATTGATAGCAAGCTTGGGCAGACTAATAAGAATATTGCAGCACTTTTCAATGAAATAAATATGCTTCCACAGCCAGATAAAGTGGTTGTATTATTTGATGAAATTGATGTTATAGCATTAGATCGTATAAATAGTAATGATGTGCGTGAAATGGGAAGGGCAACATCGGTTATTTTAAAGGAATTAGATCGTTTGACAGATTTGAATAAAGAGATTGTTATCATTGCAACAACCAACTTATTTTCCAGTTTTGATAAAGCTTTAGTTAGAAGATTTGATGCGGTTATTAATTTTGACCGCTATACTAAAGAAGACTTAATAGAGGTTGCAGAATATTATTTTACTTCATTTGTTAAGAATTTCAAAGGAATATCAAAGGATATACGTCTTTTTAGAAAAATACTGAATGTGGCAGAGAAAATACCATATCCTGGAGAACTCAAAAATATAATAAAAACATCACTAGCTTTTAGTGATGTGAATTCAGAAAATGATTATCTTAGAAGGCTGTTTAATAATCTGATTGCTAATATTGAAGAGAAAGATGTTTCGTGGTTGCATGAAAAGGGGTTTTCTGTGCGTGAAATAGAAAAACTTAAGGGAGAGTCTAAAAGTAGTGTGTCGAGAAAGCTAAATAAATTGGTTAACAATATGCAGCAGTGAGGAACAGTATATAAATGTATGTGAACCACTGGGAAAGGCTAATGTTGCAGGAATGTCATTTGCAGCACCATGGATTGCAAGAAAGCTGTCATATCTGATAGATATATTAGGGTTAAACAGAGAACTTGCAAAAGCTTTGATTATAGATGCTGCAAGGGCAACAATGTGTTATTTTCCAATATGTGACCGTGCATAGGGGGTTGATTACACAAATACAGAACTTAACCTTCATTTTGGCAGAATAAAAGATAATGGCATGCTCAATGAGATAAACGCAGATAAGCAGAATCTGGATGAAACATTGGATGGTGAGAAAAACTTTATTCTTGAGGGAGAGGCACGGGAAAGATTCCGTAAATGGGATAATGTGAAATATATATCTGAGGTTATTAAGAGAAAAAGAATTCCTAAAAGATCATATAGAAATAAAAACTGGGGAATGGAGATTAAAACTAACAACAGATTGGATTACAAAGATGGCGTTGGACTGCGTTTTGGTGTTGTTGTGACATTAAAGGAAATGAATGGTGTCAACCGGATAGAAGAATTTATCAGGAACTGCCATCTTAATGGCTGGCTTGTGAATAAAATAGATGTTCAAAATAGGATTAATATTCATGAAAAGGTTAATGAGGAGATTGAGTTTGAGCGGTAAAACTTTAATTAAATAAATAGCTTCCCATGGATGAAACAGGAAGTTGATATAGCAGTATGTGCACATGTGGCGGCATGGACTATATTAAGATACTATGGAAATAAGTATCATAACTATGCGGATACGACTATGGGAGCCATTGCTCAGAAAATTAAAGGTGATATGGGAAGAAAAACACCATCTAATGGTCTGACTCCAGTACAAATTGCAGATTTGTTTCAGGAATATGGGTTCAGCCCGATTATCAGAGGCGGAATGAAAGAAGAAAATAGTCGCTTCCTTGATGAAATGACAGCTTATATAGAGTCGGGAATTCCAATTGTAGGATTTATATCACCAAAACAACATGCGGTGTCAATTGTTGGGCATGGAAGTATAGATTATGGCTTGCTGGATAACCCTGACAGTGTAAATAAATTAAAAGATGAGCAAACAGGGATTATATTACATTCAAAATTGATTTCTTCATTATATGTTATGGAGGACAATTACTTTGGGTATAGAAAAGTATCTAAAGAGCTGCCAACTTCAACAAGTGATGTGGATTATAATCTATATGAAATAAAATTTGCGGTTGTTCCGTTGTATGAAAAAATGCATCTTGTATATAATGAAGTGTATGAACGTTATGTTTCTTTGGTTGAATCTGGAACTATGAGTTGGGAAGCTGTTAAAATTAGTAGAATTTATATGACATCAGCAAATTCGTTAAAGCGTGAGGCAGGAAATAACGAAGAAATGTGTGAAGAGTTAAAGACAATTATCCTCCGATTAAATATGTCGAAATTTGTGTGGTGTATTGATATTGCAGGAATAGATAACTACAAAAATAATCGAACATCAGGACGTGTGATTATAGATTCTACGTGTTCAACCTATGAAAAAGAACCATGGATATTGATGCATGATGGAAGGCAGATCAGATATTATGATGAAGATGAAAATGATAGCTACATAGTGGAATGTGATATTAAGCCATATAGAATTTATACAAATAATTTGGAAAGAGTATAGGAGGTGCTTGTTATGGATAATAATGAACTCTATGTAAATGAAGTGATTGGAGCATATTTGGACACTAAGGAAGAAATGAAAGATTTGGAAGAGTCACTTAAACGGTTGGAAGATATTCAAAGTATAATGCTTGAAAGTGGTTGCTATCATATTACAGAAACAATTCTTAATTGAAAAAAGAAATAAAGTATGATATACTGAACAAACATAAAAAAAGGAGGAGATATCGTGGCTGAACAGAAAAAATTGCTATTTGGCAAAAATGCATACGCAACAATAAAAGGTGCAAAACGAGTTGATCGTTTAACAAATACATCTTATGATGTAGTAGCTCGAAAAGCAGATGAAAGAATAGAAGAGAATAATCGTGAGTATGCAGCAACATATAAAAGAGCTGCGTTATTTTCTGCGAAATAATAGATGAATCAAATTGCTGTAGATATTATTGCAATGAAAATGAAAGGTCAATTGGTTATATGCTGATTGATCTTTTTTACTATAGTAACACAACTTTATAAATGATAAAATCGCTCCAAACAATGGCATCACCCACCCCAGCCAGACAGATTTTTTCCAAGCCTGTTCTTCTCATTCATCTTTTGATATATTGCTGTGATGCTTTTATTCTTTTTTCAATGATAACCCTCTATGATTTTTTAACATTTCCCTAAGCTGTGAATTAATGCCGCCTTCAATCCTGTTATTCGTAGATAGTGTATTAAATTCATCACTTAATTCTTTATCTAAATAAGTAAACAGCGTATTTCCTCTTATGAGTTTAAGCAGTGACCATTCTGCTTTCAGCAGCCTTTCGTGCTTGTGCCTTCTCTTACCATTTTCATCAACTGTCATTTCATTCAGGAAATCCTGGTACTTCTTTTTCCAAACAGCCAGTCTAAGAAGATTTGCTGTTCTTTAGCAGTATTGTCTATTTTATGTGTAACTGATGATTTGCAGTTCCTACAGAGCCAGCGCTGTGCCCACGGCTTTTGTCTTTCCTGATTTAATACATTTATTTCCACATACAGGGTAATTTACTTGGTTCATTTAATCTTTCTCCATTGTTGCTGTTTTTAGGAAGATTAAACCTTGTTTTTCCCTTTATTTGCAAGGGCTATCGGCATTTTTATCAACACATTTCATCAACTCTCAAAGTTGTTTCAAAAAAGATTAAACCGCCCTAAGCTCTTTAATTTGAAGTTCTTTTTCTGGACATACTTTGAAATATTCGTTCTTCCTTTAGTCTATGGTAGTATGATTTCATCTGGTAAGCCCATCCCTGATCTGAGTGAAAAGTCCTTCTGTATGGACAGTTCGTAGTGGTTTCAATTGCTTTATCTAAGGCATTCATTACGTTCTTGGCAGAAGGTCGCTGATCTATCCCGTAACTAAGTTTGAAACAAATATGTAGAGGACAGCCAAGAAATAAAGGGCATAGCAAATAAACCGCCTAAATAGTCTGTTTTAAAAATTGAATATATACACAACACCTAATTAATCAGATGACAGGAACAATATCATATTTGATAATGTAGCCTCGTTGCTTTATCAGATTAAGTGCCTGCGAAGTAGTCAATACTTTTGATTTATTCACGGGTCGTGATTCAAGAAAGCTTTCAGGTGTATATGGCTTTAAATCAGTGAGTATGTGCCAGATAGCGGTCAGGATCATACGACAGATGGCAATTACAGCTTTCTTGTGACTGATTTAGACATTGTCTAAGCTTTACAGCTTGTTCTTTGGATATGGCATCATCAACAGCAGCCTGTATTTCTTCGATAGGAGTTTTGTATCTGACATTTTTGCGATCTGTCTTATTAGTTTTTTTGGGGGGATGGTATATTTGGGGTGGGAAAGAGTGACCCAGATGTTATTCTTCTCCAGAACATTAAAAACAGGGATCCAGTACTTACCGGTAGATTCCATGCAGACATCAGTACAGTTGTATTTATAAAGCCATTCACACAGCTCCTGCAGACATTTGGAAAATGAAGAGAAGTGGGCTTCTTTATACTCGGTACGTTTCAGGGAATCTGTTATGCCGATACAGGAGTAAATCCATGTTTTGTGGACATCAAGACCACAACAGTTATTTTTGAGAATTTTAAATGACAATAAAAGTACCTCCTGATGATTGTAAGTTTAAAACTGACAGTGACTGGTTATCCGGCAAAATCGAGTCGACTTTGGAAGAGATAAGTTTACGGGCTACGGTATGCGCCAATCATTGATGCCTTAAGGGATGATCGACAACAAATAAATATACGGGGTCGTCGCTATACAGCCCGCCACTCACCTCCACGAGTTCTGTAGTGTGTCAGTCTTATAAGTAAATAGCATTAAAAGAAATCTAGTTTAGAAAAGCGGAAGTTAGCCAAGGTGTTTCATGACGCATTGGTGCCTTTCGCAGAAAGGCGGATTATAAATATGATAATGAAATTATAGAATCAGAGGATGAAGAATACGATTAAAACTTGTAAAATATAGTCTTTTTTTGCAATTTATAGTCGTTTTTTGCAGACGTTGTTGTTATAGGATTATTTTAGTGATACATTATATTTAACATAACTTAACACATTTTATATATATAAATAACTTAATTTTGCACATATACCTTAGTTATGCACCTTGAAAATTCAGTATCTGACAATGATTCAGTTATTAATGTTTCCTGTTTTATTTAGCTTGTAGATTCTATATTAGCAGAGTTGGAATAGTATTCATGAACGTTTCTACTAATTCATTAATTTTATTGTTTTGTTATATCGAGATTATCTGTAAGCAGCTTTCAAAGCATCTGAAGCAGTAATTGGGAAGTGAGGATCCACAGAAATGAGAATGTTTTATTTGGTGTACCAGTATTATTATGTATCTGCCATGTATGAGGTAAAGATTACTCCATAACCGTAGTTCTCTTCAATGACATGTATCGAAAAGTATTGAGTTTATAAAAAACGCTTGATTATAGAGAAAGGGGATAGATGATATGAAGATAGATAAAGAGCATGAAATTATTGTCGAAGAATGGCAGACCTGTGTAGAGATGGTAAATGCACTATGCCAAAGAAGAGATGAAATGAATAATAGATTTTGTGTTTTAAATACAGCGATTATAGGATTTAATATCACAATGTGGAATAATAATAATGTATGGTTCATTATTTTGATTGGATTGATTATATGTATTGTTTGGATTTTTTTAATTATAAATTATAAAATTATAAAAATTGAAAAATACAAAGTTATTAGCAAGCTGGAAGAAAATGTACCTCTCAAACCATTTTGCAAGGAGTGGATATATCTTAGTGAAAATAAAAGATATATTGAAAGTACAAAAATAGAAATTGTAGTGCCACTAATATTTATTGTAATGTATTTATTAATGATTGTGATATTTGTTAAAAATATTTTTTTGTAGGATAAATCTAATGAAAATTAAAAAATTATTACATAAAATAAAAAAATTAGAAACGTTATTAAACCTTATATCATTGATAGTAATTGTTTTGATTCAAGAAAAAACAGAAGAACCTTTAAGAACTATATTTATAATTGAATGGTGTGTGGTAATTATATTAATTACATGGAGAAGTTACAATTTAAAAACAGAATTGGAAAAAGAAGAAGATAAAAATAAAAGAGATGAGTATGCAAAAAAAGTTTTATCTAAAATAACTCAATTGCAAGATATTAAGGTGAATTTGTATAGAGAAAAAACTTATGATTATGTTATTACAGAAAATAATCAGCCGTATTATTATAATCCTCATCAATATTTATATGATATATGTCAAAGTTTGAGATGTACTATGGCGGATATATTAAAAACACATTGTGATTATGTGGATGTGTCATTTATATATAAGTATGTAGAGCAAGATGAAATATGGAGATGGTTAGTTGGCAAATCGAGCATGAGCGATGCCATAGATTTAAATAAATTTGTTAAGGATAGTGATTCGTTCTACAATTATATTATAAATAATCCAGAGGAAATGCCTATCATAATAAATGATAAATCAAATCCGGGAAATATTAAGTATAAATGTCATAGACGAGATAGAATGTTTAATAATAAAGGTTCAGTGTATGGAATTTCAATAACTTTTTTTAATAATAAACGAAAACTAGTTGAGTCAATATTAATTATTTCCACATACGGAATTAATTTTGTCGATTTAAAAGCTTCAGAGTATGAGATAAATGAGTTTAAGAAAAAACTTTCATATGAAATTTTACCATATTATATTTCATTGATACAAGTGGAATTAGGAGCATTATTTTTAAGACATAATAAAGATGATATTATATTTACTATAAATGAGCAAAATTGAAAAATTGTACAAAATTATGCTATAAGCTTTTTAAATAAATTAAAGTCATTATATTCTTTTGTAAATTGAAATATATACTAATATTTTTTGTGTCTGATAGCTGTCGAGCGCAAACTTATTTTCGCGTTGTCTGAAAAATCTTTTAACTGACATCTACATACATAATAGATTTAGTATATTATTAACAATAAAGAAAATAGCTTTTTAGGTGCATTATGATTCTAGATAAATAATTTCAATGATAGGTTTTAAGTGTATCAGAAAGCGAAGGGCATCCCATTTACCATTATTTAGAAAATGAGCGATGATGGTTCGGCGACAGGAGCTGTTTTTAGCAAAGTCTGTGGTAATTGAGGTGAGATTATATGTAAAAATGGTAAATTATAATAGAAATTCTGGCCTATGTATTATATACGGAGGTTTAGAAAAAGATAATGTTAGATACAAATATAATAGTTTTTTTAGATAAAATGGAGGTGCATGATGAATAGTGTAGTAAAAGAAATTGCAGGAGGAAAATGGTGGAAGGTGGATTTTCATGTTCATACGCCAGCTTCAATGGATTATGGTAAGGGGAGTATGGAGCCAGAGAAGGAAAAGCAAGTTACGCCTAAAGAGTTTTTGTTAAAGGCAATAGAGAAGAATATAGATTGCCTTGTTATTAGTGATCATAACTCTTTTGAATGGATAGATAGATTAAGAGAGGCTATGGATGAATTGATTCAAGATAATCCTAATATTGAACCAGTAATAATTTTTCCCGCAGTTGAGATAAATGTTATGGGAAATATTCATCTGCTGGCGATTTTTAATATTGATGTAGAGGTAAGGAGTTTAGAAAGAATATTTGGACAACTTGGTTTTGATGAAAACATGTTATCCACAACAAAATCTATGCCGGAAGTTATGGAAATAGTTATAAAGAATAAGGGAATCGCAATACCTGCTCATGTGGATTGTTCAAGTGGATTATTTGAAAACAATAGTGCTTCTGAAATAAAAGGGGTTTTAAATGTGGATGAATTATTGGCTTTTGAAGTTATTGGTTCAGAAATTAATAATCAAATATATAAAGATTCAAAAAGAAAAATATCGTATGTGGCAGGAAGTGATTCTCATTGTATTGATACAATTGGCTCAAGATATACTTGGGTGAAAATGGGAAAACCTTCAATAGAGGCGATGAGACTAGCACTATTTGATAATATAGATGGAGTATTAAGAAGTGATTTTTATGAAGGAAATCCGAATGACTTGAATAATAGAATGTTTTTAAAATATGTGGAAGTAAAGCAAGCGAAGTATGCTGGAAGGAGGGCACCATTACATATTGATTTTAGTCCTTGGATGACATCAATAATCGGTGGACGAGGAACAGGAAAATCAAGTATAATACAGTTTATTAGATTGATATTGGATAAAAAAGAGGAATTACCGAAAGCATTGCAAAAGGAATTTGATGATTTTGTAAATATTTCTAAGAATAGAACAGAATTAGGTATGCTTACTGATAATACAGAAATTCTAGCGTGTATAGTAAAAGATGGATTAGAGCATAATTTTATGTGGAAAAATGATAAACTGTATGAAATGATAGGAGGAGAACTAGAGGAAGCTACAGATTTATTAGAGAGGTTTCCGATTCGGATATTTAGTCAAAAACAGTTATTTGAAATGACAAAGGATGCACAGCTTTTATTACAATATATTGATAGTCAGTGGGATTCAATTGGTTGGAGAAAATCCTTAGATTCAATCAAAAATAAATATTTTGACTGTATGATTCGAATAAACAATAACAATATTAAACTTAATGAGAAAAAGAGAAAAGAAATATCATTAAGAGAAATAGAAAACAAGATTAAAGTGTTTGAAACTGAGGCAACTAAAAAGGTATTAGATTCACAAAAAGAAATTTTAATTGAAGAACAACAGGCAAAGTCAGTATATAGAAAATATGAGGATGTTATTGATAAGTCAATAGAGTTATATAAAAGTGTTCTTGAACTTAGCGCAAATCCATTAAATACAGATAGACTTGATAAAGAGTCAAAGAAAGAAATATGTCAATGGGAATCAGAAATAAATGCATTTATTTTAAATTATAAGGAGGCATATGAAAGGAACCAAGTAAGTTTGTGTCAGTTAGACGTTTGGTTTTCAAAATTAAAAGTATCTAAAAATAAAAAAGAAAATCAAATTGAAATGAACAATGTTATTAATGAATTAAAAGAACAAGGTGTAGACGATATTGAGATTTATCCTGTTTTATTGAAACAAAAGGATGATTTATTAAAGGAATTAGAAGAGTATATAAATGTTGAAAAAGTTGATAAAGAATTGAAACAGGAGAGGTTGACTATTCTAGAAGAATACTATATGTTAATTCAGCAGAGATATAAAAATCGAGAAAGAACAGTGTCATTGTGGAATGAAGCTGGAAATCTTAGAATTACATTATTGCCAATGGGAAACATGGAGAAAAATGAGGAGGTACTTAGAAATATAATCAATAAACAAGGAACAACATTCTCTTCTGATATATTGGAGCGGAACAAAGAAGAAGAGTATTCAGGAGGCATAGTTTTTAGACTTGCAAATCCTAAAAATGGAGATTATCTGGAAAATTATAAAACAATATGTGGAGAACTTACGAATCCAAATTCAAATACTTATAGCAAAAAATTCCGTACACATTTAAATAATTTATTTGAAAGTGATTATAGTGTTGAAAATAAAATATATATGTGGCTTCCAGAAGATTTAGTGCGATTGGAGTTAAAAATAGGACGTAATAAATATATTTCTATTGATGCGGGGTCAGCAGGACAGAGAACTTCTGCAATATTGACGTTATTATTGCAAATAAGTAAAGAACCTATTATTATTGACCAACCTGAGGATGACTTGGACACAAAAAATATTACTGATTTTATTGTAAAAGGAATTAATGAAAAGAAACAAAGTCAGCAAATTATTGTGGTAACACATAATCCCAATATTGTTGTGAATACAAATTCTGAACAAGTGATTCATATGGAATTTGCAGGTGGAGAAATAAATGCATCTCATTCGGGTGCTTTACAAGATGTTGAGATAAGAGATGCTATATGTGATGTAATGGAAGGCGGAAGAGAGGCTTTGGAGAGTAGATATTATAGAATTACCAAAGCTCTTGAATAGGAGTTGCTGTTTACACGTCAGCTTGTGTACAGAAAACTGATGTTATTCCATATATCTGTTCTGTGGTACGCGGTGTGACAGGATAAAGATTCTTTTAAAAGAACCTGATGGGATAACGCTTCTTTATAAGCGTCTTGATGTGAAAGGAAGATACAGATGGCCAAGGAATTCATCTGAGGTAAAGCCTATTACCTGGCGCCAGTTTGACTGGCTGATGTCAGGTCTTGACATTGAGCAGCCTAAGGCTATAGGAAATGTAAAATAGCATATCTTTGTATACGTAAAAATGCAGCTGAATCCTTGATTTTGCTGCATTTTTCATGTATTTATGGTATACTTTAAATATCATAAATCAGGAGAAAAAATCATGTCAGGGTCTGCAAAAGATATCCAGCTTTTGGAATTAAAAGATACCATTGCCCAACTGAATAATCTTATTAAAAACCAGTCTGAAATAATGGCTGGTCTGCAGAAAACGATAGATAATCTCCGTCTTGAACTTAGCAATAAACAGTCTGAACTTGATTATTGTAAAGCAAAGCTGTTTGGAGCATCAAGTGAGAAATCAAAGACACCTTTTCCGGGACAGTTGAACCTTTTTGGAGATATGGAAGATGACAGAACTCCTGAACTTATAGAGGCTGAAGATATAGAAGTTACAGCCCATAAAAGAACACGTAAGAAAAAAGCAACTTATGACGAACTGTTTGGTTCTCTTACTGTCAGGCAGGTAAAACTGGATAACCTTAAGCCGGAAGAACTGATTTGTCCTAACTGTGGCGATAAGATGGCAGCTATAGGAACAGAAGTCGTACGTACAGAGGTTATATTCCATCCTGCAACACTTGAACGGGTTGAATACATAGCAACTACTTATGAATGTCCATCATGTAAGCTGACAGAAAACCCATATTTTATAAAAGATAATGATGCAAAGCCACTAGTTCCACATAGTTATGTATCTGCCAGTCTTGCAACACATGTGATGTATTCCAAATTTATAAATGCAATGCCATACCACAGACAGGAAAAAGATTTTTTTACACAGTATGGCATTAAGATAAGCAGAGGAACAATGGCACACTGGACTATATTCTGTGCCCAGAATTACTTTGCACCAATGCTTGATTACTTCCACAGATGTCTGTCAAAAAGGAAGTATCTGTGTGCAGATGAGACACCTATACAGGTTCTTAAAGAAAAGGACAGGCGGCCACAGGCCAAGTCATATATATGGCTGTTCAGGTCTGGTGATGATGGAATGGCTCCCATCATCATTTATAAGTATCATCCTACACGAAATGGTGATGCAGCAGCTGATTTCTTTAAGAATAATCCTGACGGCTCTTATATCATGGCAGATGGATATGCCGGATATAATAAGTTGAAAGATTTCAACAGGTGTTGCTGCTACGCACACATCAGGAGATATTTTATAGAAGCAATTCCAAAAGGACATGAAAAAGATTTCACCAATCCGGCAGTCCAGGGAATGCTCTACTGTAACAAACTGTTTGAGTATGAACGCAGTTACAGGGAGAAGGGATTATCATATAAACAGATATATAACCGTCGGCAAAGGGATCAGAAACCTGTTGTTGAGGCTTTTTTGTCATGGATAAATAATGCTCCGACCACAAAAGGTACAAGATTTGACAGAGCAATAACTTATGCCAAAAATCAAAGTTCATATATGATGACATACCTTGAAGACAGCCATTGCAGTATATCAAATAACATGAGTGAGAATTCAATCAGGCCTGTAACGGTGGGAAGAAAGAACTGGCTGTTCTGCGACACAACTGATGGTGCAGATGCAAGCATGATGGTATTTTCATTATTAGAAACAGCCAGAGCTAATGGCATCAATCCATACAAATACCTTGAGTTCCTGTTGGAATCAAGACCAAATGAGAAAATGACAGATGAACAACTTGATAGTCTTTCACCATGGAATGAAAATGTAAAACAAATCTGTCAAAACAACTCATAGTAAAACAGTCGAGTTAACGCAAATAAGTCATAGTGAAATTTCGGATTATGACAAATAACTCGATAGTAAATATTCGATAAAAATGCAATCTTGCGAGAGTTTTCGTAGATTGCATTTTTTATCAACAATACTATTTTATTTAGCGGTTACAGTCTATCATTTATAGAGTTGTAAACTGGTGGCTTACATATATAACAGAAAATGTTACTGGGTTAATGAGACCGGAAGAGTAAGGCAAATATGTCGCAGCATATATGGAGAGAACTTGATATATGTATAATGCAACTAATGATGAATTGAATTCTAATGAAAAGATTCAATTCTAGTTAATAAAGTAGCAGAATTGGAGAGATATGTAGAGACGTTTGAAAAATAGGATATATTTTAATATCAATAGAACTGAAACATATAAGGTTAAGAAAACAGCTATGCCATCCGATATAATAAAATATAAATTGGATTTATAAGTCAGGCATATATTAATTAGTGGTTAATATATGTTTGTGTGCGAATGGAGTCGCTGAATGAATATATCGGAATAATTGTCGTACATAACTTGTTAAGTGTGACGATTGGTGTATGAAGCCCTGCATTTGTATGCAGGGCTTTTGATTTTTGAAGATAGATTAAATATTAAATCTGTAATAGAATTAATCATGGTTCATAATTGACGTTTAATTAAATTTTTGGAGGATTTAATTATGAAGATGAAATTTATTTAAGAATATATTAAATTTTTATAGGATATAACTGATATAATATGTAGATTAGGGAAGAATTAGCATGGATTTTAATATTGCATGGAGGCGAGATATTATAAAAATTGTATTTGATTATCTGGAGTAATTAGATTCGGATGTTTTTTGCTTGTTTAGTAGCATAATCTATAACGGAATAAAGGTAAATGTTATAATCTATGTACTTATAAATGATTCCCCAATTTGATATTACAATAATAATCTAGTTGCATAAAATGATATTATTTTTATTGATTGTATAATTTGTAATAAACGGATTAATTTTATGGCACACTCTTTTTTAAATTTAATGAAAAGAAGATAAGATTGCTATATATAGAAAAGAGTTTTTGCAGTATGATAGAATTTATAATGTTTAACAGCCATAAAAGTATTTGTAAAAGGTAAATTAAGATTCAAAAACCGTTTGATGATATACCATATAAAGTGTGTAAGGGAATTGGAAAACGGATAATATATATGAAGATTAGTAACAATAAATTTGGTAGTCGGCATGGCTTTTGCAGTTAACAGGTGACATAAGAAGTTTTATCAAGTCGAAAAATATCTTACAAGTGAAGGCACGGAGCACTCATTTTTGGTACATTTGTCAAGTTTTTTTGACAAAAAAAGAAAGAAAAATGAATTTGAAAGCCATATATATGCTGACTTGGACATTTTGAGAGATTATAATATTACAGTGGAGGGAAAATGCTTATAGATGAAAAAATAGTTATTAAAGATTATGATGTTGTTAAGTGTATGTCCCAGCATAAAATAGTAATTTATGGCGCTGGAACTGATGCTAAGTTATTTTATGAAAAATATAGCGGAATGTTGGATATTGATTTCTTTATAGCTAAAGATAAAAATATTTCTATAGATGACAAGAAAATATATAGTGTAGATAAATGTTTAAGCTGTATTGGAAATAGAAAAATAATTATTTGTAGTAGAAAATATGCACCTGAAATGATTGAAACACTTAAAGAATATGGACTAAAAGAAAATGAAAATTTTTATGTTTGGGATGCGGATTATACACAATCAGTAAAAGAATATATAGATTTCAATAACACAAATATTAGGATTGAAGTTTCAAATAATAACAATGTAGTACTTGTACCAATTGAAGGATGTCATGATGGTACGACTATAGTATATAGTTATTTTGCACCATATTATGCAAATAAATGTAATGCAAATATAGTTGGGTATATTAGGCAAGGTGGAAATGAATTTGAATCAGTTATTTACCCATCAATGGTAGATATTTATAAATCATTTGGTATGAGAGAAATTATTAAGGTTTCTTTGCAAAAGCAAGATGAAGAGTCTGTTGAAAGCATTTATGATTCTATTATTAAAAATATACGATCATATGATGATTGGAGTAATATAGTTGTTAATGGGAGAAATATAGGAATATCTTTTTTAAGGGATTATTTGAGAAAGTATCAATTGAGTTTTGATCCACGTAATGAACATATATTTAAATGTTTAAGATATGCAATAAAGACAATTATATTTTGGGATACTTATTTTGAAGAGAAGAGTGTTAAGACAGTTATTCTTTGGGATGGAGTACATAATGAATCTTATTTACGAGACATTGCTATTGAAAATGGAGCTAAAACATATATTATTCATCCTTTTGGTATTCATAAAGCATTTATTAATTTTAGCTTTGGTGAAAGTTTTGAATATTTAAATGATTTTTACGAACGCTTAACATTAGAAGAAAAAACAATAGGACTTGCATGGGCCAAAAAGGCTGTTGATAAAATATTGAGTGGAAAAAAAGGAAAATTTTTAAAATATAGAATTAGTGATAATGTTTTTAGCTATGAATCTGGTGGAATAAATGCTGCAATAAAAAAGAAAACAAGAGTCATGATATGCCCACATATTTTCGATGAGGATCAATGGCTTAATGGAAGACAATTGTGTGGAGAAAATTATATTTCATGGCTCCTGTTTATAGGTGATATTTCGCAAAAAACTGATTATGAGTGGTTTATTAAATTACATCCAGATGAAACTGATAGAGGAAATCAGTTTATTTTGGAGTATCTTAAATTGTATCCTAATATATCATTAATAAGTGCAAATTTATCACCATATGATTTAAAGAAGGCCGGTATTGATTATGCTCTGACTATAGGGGGATCAATAGGTCATGAATACCCGTTGCTAGGAATTAATGTTATTAATGCAGGAAATAATCCTCATATGTCATTTGCATTTAATATATTGCCCCAAAGTAAAGAAGAATACGAAAAAATATTAATGAACATAACATCGAATTCAGTGTTAGAGAATGTTGATGAAATATACAAGTTTTATTGTATTTTTTATCTTTATTATAAAAGAAATGACTATTCAAAGGAAATACAAGACGTTTTTAATATGATAAATTTTAATTATAGAGATATTAATAATACTATTTATTATGATTTTATGAATGAATTTTCGATTGAAATAGACAGGAATATAAAAAAACAGATCAAAATGATTGACAAAATTCTCGAATCAAGACAGTTAGATGGTTTTTATATGAATAGTAAAAAAGATATTAAAGAAATGCTACTTAGTGTAGAATAGGAGTTTATATGGAAGAAATGGCATGGACATCGCATCAAACAGAAGTAAGTAATGATAATTTATGGTATGTAAATAATTATGGGACATTACTTTGCTGTTTTTCTTTAAAAGAAAAAAGAATTATTCAAGTTGAAAATATACCATATAGTGGTAATAGAAGTGAATTATTATATTCAAATATATTAGCAGTTGATAATTATTTAATCCTAGTACCCGCCAATGCATTTTATGTTATATTATATAATATTAATTCTAGAGAATTTATAACGATAGGGTTGAATTTGAACCCCAAATCATACAACATGTTTTGCGGATGTGAAAGATGGGAAAATAAACTATTTTTAATCCCTTATAACGTTAATTTTGTGATATCAATCGACTTGAATACATTAGAATTGAAAAAAGAGTGTGATTTAGCGGCTGAACTATGTGAGGACGGTTTTAATACAGTATTTCGAGGCTGTTACGCACTATCGTGTAATAGAATTTATTTTCTTTCAAATTATGAAAATAGAGTGTGGTGCTATAATATGGAAGAAAATAAAATTTCAAGTGAATTGATATGTGAAAAAAAAATAAAGTGTACTGCAATAGCTACAAATAATGACAAAATTTTTATTATTGATGAAAATTCGGATGTACATATTTTGGGATTAAATCTAGAGTATAAAGGAAAAACGAAGAATAAGTATAAGAAGAGAGAAATGTTTAATTTTATAGATGGAATAAGAATAAATGATAATATATATTTTTTCCAAGCAGAAGGAGATAAGATAATCAAGTACAATTATATAAAACAGATAATATTGGAACAAAATATTGGCTTAGTGATGAGAGTTTCTCTGCTGAATAGTAGTGGTGATAATATATATGGTTTTGATATATCAAGAAAAAGACTATTTGAGTATAATTGTAATAAAGCTAGCTTTAAATATTATAATACAGCTTTGAAACTTAATGAAAACGAGGCTGTTTTATATATGCAAAATAATTTAAATACTTATAATGTTGTAAAAGAATGCGAACATGGTTTTGATACATTGAACATTTTTATAAAATCAATAACAGGGAGCGTAATGAAAAAGCTATGATATATTTATCAGTCATTGTTCCAATTTATAATTCTGAAAAATACTTAAAAAGATGTGTTGACAGTATAGTTAACCAGGAATTGAAAGAAATAGAAATTATTCTAGTAAATGACGGTTCGACAGATTCAAGTGGTTCAATATGTGATGAGTATGCAAAAATTGATGATAGAATAAAGGTAATACATAAAGAAAATGAGGGAAAGCTTATGGCTCGTTATTCAGGAGTTAAAGAGGCTCAATGTGAATATATCACGTTTGTAGATTCTGACGATTGGATAGAGGCGAATTGTTATAATTTGTTTGTGAAACAAATGAATGCACATATAGATATGATTGCATATGGAAAAAAAGTTGATACGGAAAAATCAGGAATTACTCTCCCTAAATTCACATATAGTGAAGGATTATACAATTCTAACTGTATAAGAGATGTTATTTATAAGAATATGTTGTGGGATAATCAGAATTATCAATCAGGTATATCACATTCTTTGTGTGACAAAATTTTTAAGAGCAGTCTGCTTAAAAAAAGTTATAATATAATAAATGAAAAAAAGTATGTTAACATGGGCGAGGATGCGATGATTCTATTTCCTATATTTCAATGGATTAATAGTCTTTATATATCACATGAGTCACCACTGCATTATACTCATCAGATAAATAAGATTCCTGTTTATATGTCTGATGCTGGTTATTTTAGAAATCTATATAAATGGAGGGAGTATTTAATTGCTAATACAAAAGGAATTGCTGGAGTTGAAAAACAGATTGACTATATGTATATGTACATGGTAAATCTAAAAAAAGAATGTTATGGTGATTATACTCATAATGATGAATATATATTTCCGTTTCAAAAAGAGTTATGTGGTAAAAAAATTATTATTTATGGCGCGGGACGTGTTGGGTGTACATATATTAATCAAATCAGGAGATCCGAATATTGTGATGTTGTTGCATGGGTTGATAAAAATTATGAGAAATACTCTGGAAGAGAAATAAAAAATCCGAAAGAAATAATGGAATTGCAATTTGATTATATTGTAGTAGCCATTGAATCAAGGGATATCCAAAAAGATGTAATTGAATGGTTTCAAAAAATAGGCATAAAAAAGGATAAAATCATAAATTAAAATATAAGGCAGGTGTACTAAATGAAAAATACTAAGCGTAAACTATATGTTGTACATTGTGTTGACACAGAAGGACCACTTTATGAAGAAAAAAGTGTACCATTTGATATGATAAAGAATATTTTCGGATTGGAATTAGAACAATCCGAAGAGAATTTAAGAAAATTGCGGAACTGTGAGCTGGATTTAAATGGATTAGAGCAAGAAGTTTCAAAGGTTGTTGATATACATCGAATAACAACAAGGGGCAGTTGGAAAGAGATAGATAAAATGCTCAATGCAGTTACATCCACAGAATTTAGGAATGATTTATTGGATAGCAATGGTAATGGGTGGATTTTTAACTGGTTTTGCATGGCACATGAGGGATTTACAGGAGCTAATCCAAGAAGAAGAGTAAAAGGATATCATGCTGTTTTTGATCATTATCGTGAATTAATAAAGAAGCAAAATTCAAAAGATTTTATAGGATTTCATTATCATCCGTTGCCTATATCAGGCAATTACAATGATTCAGGAACGGCATATTGGGGAGAAGCTAATCTTAATGAAATCTTATGTCATGCGGTTATTGACAGAGGATGGTTTCCAGCAGCATTTCGACCTGGATTTCACACAGAAAGACCGGATGCAAACTGGTTTTTAGAGCAATGGATTCCTTTTGACTATGCTAATCAGGCGATGAAAGACAATGAGGAAGGCCAACGTGACTTGGCAAATGGAAGATTTGGCGACTGGAGATTTGCTCCACTGGAATGGCGGCCATATCATCCTGATCATGATGATTATCAGAAAAAAGGCAGTTGTAGAAGGTGGATTACACGTTGCCTAAATATGTATGCCAGAACCAGACAGATTTCTCAAGAGGATGTTGAGGAAGCATTTTCAGATGCGTTAAAATATGGTAAAGCAATTTTGGCGTTTACTGATCATGATTACAAAGATATGGAGTACGAAATAACCCGTGTCAGGAATATTATTAAAAACGTATCGGAGAAATATTCCGATGTTGAGTTTATATATAGCAATGCGGTTGATGCAATTAGAAATTGCATGGATATAAAATACGAGCAATTTACTATGAATGCTGAGATTATTAATGATGGAACAAAGAAATATTTAGATATAAAAGTTGATAATGATATATTTGGCCCGCAACCCTTTCTTGCAATTAAGACAAAAGACAATAGGTATATATGGGAAAATCTAGACTTTACAATTCCGGGGAGAGAGTGGACATACACATTTGATAATAATACAATCTTACTGGATGCTATTGAAGCAATAGGTGTTGCTGCAAATAATAAGTATGGATTTACAAAAATTATTGTTATTGGGAATGATGGACACAAAAAGGATTTGTGCTATAACTAAGGTAAAGGAGTATTTATCAATGGATAGAAAAAAATATTGGAATGAAGAGTATACAAAATATTGGAAAAATGTTACGAACGATGCAAATGAAAAAGGGGGAGATAAAACAAAAATAATAAAATCCACCTCGGGAGATTATAAAAGTGTCGGTGAGCAGGTAGCGGATTTATTGTTTGCAGAGATGAATTATGATAAGAAAGAAAAATTACTTGATTATGGATGTGGATTTGGAAGATTTTTCATCTTTTTTAATAATAAGACAGATTACTATGGGATTGATATATCGGAAGATATGATTTCCGAATGTAAGACAACATATCCTACAGCAGCAGAAAAATTTATTGTTGCAGAGGGAGAAAAGAGCCCATTTGAAGATAGATTTTTTAGTAAAATAATTTGTTTTGGTGTATTTGATGCATGCTATCAGGAACAGGCACTATTTGAAATGATGCGCATGACAAAGATTGGCGGAAGAATATTGATAACGGGAAAAAATAATAAATATCTTCATGATGATGAACAGGCATATATAGCAGAGGAAGCAGCTAGAAAGAAAGGACATCCCAACTATTTTACTGATGTTAAAAATATGTTGGAGCAACTTTCGGATGTAGCAACAATAGAACTTCAGAGATATTTTATACATCGTGGAGATTTTGGTAAAAACTTATATGTAACGGATATTCCTGAAAAATTTTATGAATACGCATTCATTATTAAGAAAAATAATAATTGTGAACATAGTTTTGAAAGGTTTTCAGATGCTTACTCTACTACATGGAAAGAAATAAATAATTAAAACTAATGGAGAACAAGTTTGAGATATAGTGTTGAGCATCAGAGAAATATAGCATATGATTTGTTGTATTTTAGAAGAAAAGAAATTGATATATCTGAGTATTTTGAGAAAAACGAACCTGTAATAATATATGGATTTGATTTTATAGGAAAAGAAATATACCATGCGATAAAAAAACAGGTAAATGTACTTTTTATCCTTGACAGAGAACATGATAATGAGTGTTATGATAACACTGCGATTTATTCTCTAGACAATGAGTGTATTAATTATATAACAGATAAATATGGTAAAATAAAACTTATTATTTCAATATTGTCCGATGAAAAAAATATTTTAAGAGATACAAAAAACAGAATCAATAATATTGAGTACACATCAATATATACGGTTTTGGCAGAATGCAGGATTAAAAAGGATAATGAGTTTAGAGAGTTGAAGAATAAAAGGACTCTCAGTCTGCTTGAGAATATTTTGCAGAACAGAAAAACTGAGCTTAAATATATAGTATTGGTGGGTACGGCATATACGGAACTACTTAGTTTATTATATTTAGGTGATGTTAAAAATACATTGTTTATAATGGAGAGGTATATAGCACCAGAGGTAAATGAGACAATGGTGCAGATGAACATGTATTGCTTATACGAGAAAACACCTGTTGAATATTATGATTTGACGTATGTTATTGCAGATTATGCACGGAGGTATAATATTCCCGTGTACGGTCATGATCACATGCGTTTATCAAGGGCATTTATAAACAATAAAATAAAAGTAATTGAAGATGGTTTAGCTAATTATGATTTCAAATATTCTCAAAATTATAATTGTTACCTAGATAATGGAAGACAGTATTTCCCATTTGGCTATGATGAAATGGTTGAAAAAGTTGTTCTTACTGAACAGTTTGATATACCTGAACAGCTTTTAAAAAAAGTGGAAATTATACAACCTTCAAAGTTATGGGATGAATTATCTTATGAAAAAAAAATATTTATGGCAAATATTTTTGGCTTTCCGTATGAAGAAGTCAGAGAAAGAATAAAAAACAAAAAGTGTATAATTTTATTAACAGAGCCAACGATTTCAGACGGAGAGAAGATAAAAAGCTGTGATGAACAGATAAAGATGTATAGGAGTATACTGAGTAATTATTCATCATCGAATATAATGATTAAGCCACATCCGGCGGATATTATTGACTATTCTGTATACTTTAAAGACAAATTTATTCTTAATAGATATTTTCCTATACAGATGCTGGATTGGTTTGGCTTGCCGGTAGACAGATATATTGTTATGAAAGAATCATCATGCTGCAATATCTTTAAAGGAAAATATAATGTGGACATATATGATGGAGAAAAGTTGATTGGAGAGTGACCTTTTATGAAGCCGGAAGAATTTGAATTGTATTTAACAAATAGGAAAGCGTCAGTAGTAGATGCACTTCAGAAGATAGATAAAAATTCAAAAGGCCTGCTATTTGTTATTAATGAAGAATTTATTTTAGAGGGTGTCATAACTGATGGTGATATAAGAAGGTGGCTTATCCGAACAGGTGAGCTTCATGGAGCAGTAGAAAATTTCATGAATACGCAGCCTTGTGTAATGCATAATAAGAATATTGACGATGCTATTAAGATAATGGATGAAAAAAAGATCACAGCGCTACCAGTTGTGGATGATGATGGAAAATTATATGATATAATATTCTACAATAAACCATCTAAACCCAAGACGATTAATCAGGACGTATTAAAGAATGTTCCAGTAGTAATTATGGCAGGGGGGAAAGGAACACGTCTTTATCCATATACAAAAATACTTCCCAAACCTTTAATTCCTATAGGTGACATACCGATTATGGAACGGATTATTACCAGATTTAATGATGCCGGGATAACGGAGTTCTATGCTACAGTCAATTATAGGGCAAATATGATTAAATCATATTTTTCCGAATTGCAGAAGAACTATAGATTGAATTATGTGGATGAGGAGCAGCCTTTGGGAACAGCGGGAAGTCTTAGGCTCATAAATAAGTTATTTGAAAGTCCTATAATTGTGACAAATTGTGATATACTTATTAATGCAGATTATAGTGATATATATAATTATCATTTAGAATCAGGGAATGAATTGACAATAGTGTCTGCATTAAAAAATATAACAGTTCCATACGGTGTACTATCTTCTGGTAAAAATGGCAATGTGGAACGGATAGATGAAAAACCTCAATTGTCATACTTTATAAATACCGGAATGTATTTGTTGAATTCACAATTGATTAAAGAAATACCTGAGAATAAATTTTTTCATATGACAGATTTGATAGATAGACTGATGAAGGAAGGAAGAACAGTGGGAATGTATCCAATTAGTGAAGATTCGTTTTTGGATATGGGTGAGTTTGAGGAAATGCATCGTATGGAACAAAAATTAAATTTAAAATCGGAGTAAAATATGTTTGAACTTGAGTCTTTTATCAAAAAATATGTAACAAAACGTGCGAAGAGTATGTTTGTGGATGATATTAACAATAATTATAATAAAATCTCAGAAAAAATATTCAACAAATCAGTGTTGGTAATTGGTGGAGCTGGCTCAATAGGCTCATCGTTTATTAAGGCCATTTTGACATTTAGACCTGCAGAATTGGTTGTGGTAGATATTAATGAGAATGCTTTAGCAGAGCTGACACGAGATTTACGTTCAACGAAGGGAATGTATATTCCAAATAAGTATATTACATATCCTATGGATTTCTTTTCACCTGTGTTTGAAAAAATGTTAAAAAAACATGGTGAATTTGATATAGTTGGAAATTTTTCCGCACATAAACATGTACGTTCAGAAAAAGACATTTATTCTGTTGAAGCATTACTTCAGAATAATGTAATTCATGCAAAGCGTTTATTAGATTTACTGTCCGCATATCCTCCGGAGGAATATTTCTGCGTATCGACTGATAAAGCGGCTAATCCTGTAAATATTATGGGAGCAAGCAAACGGATTATGGAGGACTTGATTTTTTCATATTCGGATAGATTTCCAGTTAAAACAGCAAGATTTGCAAATGTGGCGTTTTCAAATGGATCATTGCCGGCCGGCTTTTTGGCAAGGATGCAGAAACTTCAGCCGATAAGTGCACCATCAGATGTTAAAAGATATTTTGTGTCTCCTGAAGAGAGTGGACAGATATGTATGCTGGCATGTATGATTGGAGAAAATAGAGAAATATTTTTTCCGAAGCTTGATGAAGAAGAGATGATGACATTTGATAAGATTGCAACCGCCTTGATAAATGAAAATGGATATGAAGTGTTAGAATGTAGTAGTGATGATGAGGCAATAGCTGAATCGGATAAGCTTAGATGCGGAGGTAGGAGATATCCCGTTCATTACTCATCTTCAGATACATCAGGTGAGAAAGCTTATGAGGAGTTTTATACTACTTCTGAACGGGTTGATATGTCAAGGATGCAGGCACTTGGTGTAGTAATAAATAAGAATATTCCATCAAAAAATCGTGTAAATACTTTAATAGATGATTTGAGTGAGTTATTCATGAAAGATGAAGTCTCTAAAGAGGATGTTATTGCAGTTTTGAAAGCGTATCTTCCAAATTTTAAACATATTGAGACAGGAAAATCTTTGGATAGTAAAATGTAATTTAACTTTGGGAGGGTTATTATGGGGAGGTTTGTACCTTTATCTATTCCTAATTTCGAAGGAAATGAAAAAAAATATGTAGATAATGCCGTGGAGCAAGGTTGGGTATCTACCGGTGGTGCGTATATTAATAAGCTTGAGGGTATGCTTACTGATTTCCTGCATACGACTAAAGTAGCAGCTTGTCAAAGCGGTACAGCTGCTTTACATTTGGCACTGGTTGATGCAGGTGTTGGTCCGGAAGATGTGGTTATTGTACCTACAATCACGTTTATTGCTGCTGTTAATCCTGTTAAATATCAATTTGCACAGCCGGTTTTCATGGATTGTGATGATAGCTTGTGCATGGATCCTATAAAACTCAGACAATTTTGTGAGGAAGAATGTAATTTTGCAAATGGAACATTATTTTATAATGTCAAGCCGGTTAAAGCACTTATTGTCGTGCATGTTTTTGGTAACCTTGCAGACATGGAAGCGATTATGGATATATGTAACAAATATAACATTAAAGTTATAGAGGATGCGACAGAAGCGTTGGGGTCTAAATACATAACGGGCAAATATGCAGGTAAGTATGCAGGCACTATTGGAAATTATGGGGCTTATTCGTTTAACGGAAATAAGATTATAACCACAGGTGGTGGAGGGGCTATTACTGCCAATTCATTGGAGAGGATAAATCATATTAAATATTTATCAACTCAGGCAAAGGATGATGAGCATTACTATATTCATAATGAGATAGGCTATAATTATAGAATGACCAATTTGCAGGCAGCACTAGGAGTGGCACAGCTGGAAGAATTGCCAGAGTTTATCAGGCGTAAGAGAGAAAACTATATTTATTATAAAAGGTTATTTGCAGGAAATGATTTTGTAAGATTATTGGAATTTAGGAATGGTACAGAATCAAATCAATGGTTCTATTCATTGGAAATTAACAGGGATAAGATTAAAGCAACAATGAGAGAAATTATTACAGCACTGGATAGTTATGGTGTACAAACGAGAGCTATATGGGGACTTGTAAATGAGCAGCTCCCATATAAAAATGATATTGCATATAAGGTAGAAAAATCCCTGTATTATGCTGATAGAATTTTGAATATTCCATCAAGCACGCAGATAACAGCTGATGATATAGAATATGTGTCAAAGACAGTTAAAGCTGTACTTGAAACTTTCAGTAATGGAGGGATGTAATTTGGAAGATATTGTTCTAATTGGTTTTGGCGGGCATGCAAAAAGTGTTGCAGATTGTATAAAAAGGCAAGGAAAATATAGAATAGCGGGTTATACGGATATGTCAATTCATGAAACGGAATATGAATATCTTGGTTCAGACAATCAATTAGAGCATATTTATATGTCGGGTATAAAGAATGCATTTGTATGTATTGGTTATCTTGGAAAAGGTTGTTTAAGGGAAAATTTATATATACAACTAAAAAAAATTGGCTTTTATTTGCCTATTATTGCCGATCCGAGTGCAATAATAGCTGAGAGTGCAACAATAGGTGAGGGGACATTTATTGGGAAAAACGCTGTTATAAATTCAGAAGCTTATATAGGAAGAATGGCTATTATAAATACCATGGCGTTAATTGAGCATGAATGTGTTGTGGGTGATTTTGCACATATTGCCGTTGCTGCGGTTTTATGTGGACAGGTAGAAGTTGGAAATGCAGCATTTGTTGGGGCTAATGCTACTGTAATTCAAAATATGGTAGTTAATTCTAATCAAATAGTACCAGCAGGCGCAACGATAAGATAGACAAGTAGGAGAAAAATAATGAATCATGTGTGTGTAATTGCGGAAGCAGGAGTTAATCATAATGGAAATATTGAAATTGCCAAAAAGATGATTGATGTAGCAAAAGAAGCAGGAGCAGATTATGTGAAATTTCAGACTTTTATTCCGGAAAAATTGGTTTCAAAATATGCTGAAAAAGCTGAATATCAAAAAAAGAATACAGATTCAGGTGAAAGTCAACTTCAAATGTTAAAAAAACTTGCATTAACATATATGGATTTTACTGATTTAAAGAAATATTGTGAACAAGTGGGGATAGGTTTTATTTCAACGCCTTTCGATTTAGATAGCATTAACTTTTTAAATACTTTAGATATGGATTTTTGGAAAATTCCATCGGGAGAAATAACAAATTTACCATATCTTGAAGCTATTGCAAAAACGGGACGAAAAATAATTATGTCTACAGGAATGTCAGATATGAAGGAAATAAATGAAGCAGTAGCTGTACTTGAAAAGTTTGGATCAAGGGATATTGTTCTTTTGCATTGTAACACTCAGTATCCTACACCTTATGAAGATGTCAATTTGAATGCAATGATAACTATTAAAAATGCTACCGGAAAAATGGTAGGATATTCGGATCATACACAAGGAATAGAAATTCCAATAGCAGCTGTTGCAATGGGAGCACATGTGATAGAAAAACATTTTACACTTGACAAATGTATGGATGGACCGGATCATAAAGCAAGTCTTAACCCTATTGAACTTAAAGAAATGGTGAGTGCAATCAGGCACATAGAGAAGGCTTTGGGAAATGGCGAAAAGACTATTACTTTTTCTGAATCAGTTAATAGAGATGTTGTGAGAAAAAGCATAGTTGCTAAGCGTGATATTAAACAAGGTGAAACTTTATCATGGGATAATATGACAGTGAAAAGACCTGGAAACGGAATCTCTCCGATGAAATGGTATGATCTTTTAGGAACAAAGGTTAATAAAATGTATAAGGAAGATGAGCAGATAACGTAACAATTCAGCCTTATAGCTGAATTGAATGAAAAGTCGCTTTTTTACATTTCTGATAAAATAATGCTATCATAATAATTTAATAGGAGGATTTGAACATGAAAAAAAAAATTGGTATATTAACAGCGACAAGAGCTGAGTTCGGGCTTCTTAAACCTCTTATTTTGAGATTACAAAAAGAGGATTTTTGTGATATTAGAGTTCTGGTTACGGGTATGCATCTTTCCTCGGCGTTTGGTAATACATATAAGGAGATAGAAGAAGCGGGAATACATATTGCAGAGAAGATAGAATGCATTACCGAGGGGGATACGTCTAGGGATATTTCAAACAATATGGCTATGGCAATGATCGGCTTTGGAAATTATTTCGTCAATAACAAGCTGGATTTGTTGATAGTATTAGGAGATCGATATGAGACTTTAGCAGTATGTATTGCAGCGATGAATGCGGAGATTCCTATTGCACATATTCATGGTGGAGAAGCTACAGAAGGTCTTATAGATGAAGCAATACGGCATTCTATTACAAAAATGAGTCAACTCCATTTTGCCAGTACAGAAGTATATAGAAAAAGAATCATACAAATGGGTGAGCAACCAGACCGAGTATTTAATGTTGGAGCATTAGCTGTCGAGAATATCAAGAATACAGAATTTGATTCCAAGGAAGATTTGGGAAAAGATATCGGTATTGATCTATTTGGTGAATATGTAGTTGTAACGTTTCATCCTATTACTTTGGAGAAAAATAGCGGAGTGGAGCAAATTTATCAGCTGATGGATGCGATGGATGCATTTCCAAATCTGAAATATATAATAACAAAGGCCAACGCAGATGCAGGTGGAAGATATATTAATGGTTGCATAGATGAATATGCTAAAAAAAGAGACAATGTTGTTGCTGTAACATCACTAGGGGTTAAGAGATACTTGAGTGCAGTAAAGGAAAGTTGCATCGTTTTAGGAAATTCATCAAGTGGTATCACAGAGGCACCTTGCCTGCATGTTCCAACCGTAAATATTGGGGATAGACAAAAGGGTAGGCTTATGCCTGACAGTGTTATATGTTGCGAGCCTAAGAGTGAAGCAATCATTGAGGCTATGAAGAAAGCATTTGATGTTGATTTTCGTGAAAAAGTTAAAACGATGACAAATCCTTTTGGAAATGGAGATACATCTGAAAAAATTACACAAATTATAAAAACTACGTTTGAAAAATACGGTGAAATTGGCATTATGAAAGACTTTTATGATATAGAGGTGAACGAGTGAAAAATACGATTTTTGTAGGGTGTGTTGAGAGCTCATATGTTATTTTAAAGCACATGATAGAAAATGGAATGATTGTGTCAGGAATTATAACTATGGATAGTTCTGCTGTTAATGCGGATTTTCATTCTTTAGCACCTTTGGCTGAAGAATATGGAATCAATTGCTTTATCACAAATAATATTAACGATGCGGAGACAATGGGATTTGTCAGATCAAAGGCACCAGAAGTTATTTACTGCTTTGGATGGTCTCGATTGATTGGTAAGGAGCTTCTTTCGCTACCAAAGTATGGAGTTATAGGGTTTCATCCTGCGGCAATTCCGTATAATCGTGGACGACATCCACTTATTTGGGCGCTTGCTCTTGGATTAAATAAGACAGCATCAACTTTTTTTGTGATGGATGAAGGAGCAGATACGGGAGACATAATTAGTCAAAAAGAAATAATCATTGATTATGAGGATGATGCTCAGTCGTTATATGAAAAAGTTCTTCAGACTGCTAAAGACCAGGTAATAGAGTTTACAAACCAGATTAGTGACGGAGTATTATCACGAATACCACAGAATCAGGAATGTGGTAACACGTGGCGCAAGAGAAGTCGTATGGATGGACAAATTGATTGGCGTATGTCTTGTGATGGAATATATAATCTTGTAAGAGCGTTGACGCACCCATATGTTGGGGCTCATTTCATGTATGGGGAGACAGAAATAAAAGTTTGGAAATGCAAGGTTGAGAAGTCAGAAGTTTTTAGAAATATTGAACCAGGAAAGGTGTTAAAATTCAACTCTGAAACAGATTTTGTGATAAAGGCTTATGATGGAATGATTCATGTTTTAGATTGTGATAAAGTAAATTTAAGTGAAGGAGAATATCTTAGATGAATGTGTTGGTTATTTCACCACATCCAGATGATGAAACGCTGGGCGCTGGTGGAACGTTATTAAAATTTAAGGATAAAGGTCATAAACTGTATTGGCTCAACGTTACTAATATGAAGACAGAGTATGGCTATAAGCAGGAAAGAGTTGATGAGAGAAATTCTGAAATTGAATCTGTAAGAGCTGCGTATTCTTTTGATGGATTTTGGAATTTGGAACTTGAACCTGCAAGTGTTGACAAGTACGAGACAGAGGAACTTGTTTCAAAGTTTAAGGAAATTTTTGAAAAGGTGAAACCTGAGTTGCTTCTTATTCCGTATCGGTTTGATGTACATTCGGATCATCGTGTGATATTTGATTCGGTTTATTCGTGTACTAAATCATTTCGAGCTCCTTATTTAAAAACTGTTTTGAGCATGGAGATATTATCGGAAACAGATCAAGCACAGCAAGGAAGTGGATTTGTTCCAAATGTTTTTATTAATATTGATGGATATGTGGAACGTAAAATAGAAATAATGAAAATATATAAAAGCGAGATAGATATGGCCCCATTCCCTAGAAATGAGAATGCAATCAAGGGACTGGCTGCATACAGAGGGGCAACTGGTTATTATAATAACAGTGAAGCATTTTATCTTGTTAAGAGTCGAATGGACTGATGAAATATGTTTTTCAACAGGAGTGGATTTTTATTCTTTACCTTTGGTTTTTTGAGACTTTATTTTAGGTGGATATACTGCGTTAGTCAGGTTCTTGTTAGAAGATAACCAGAGCCGTCTATGAAAGTTGTAAAAGGTATCAATGCCAGGAGTATTATCAACATAAAAGCCGGAAATAATTGTGTGAAGATGATTCTTTTTCAAATCAGAAGATAACTTTGTGTATGAAGTTAAATCAAAAAGTCTGCTTCGGCTAAATTGAAACGATATTGATAATTAATTAAGAGGCGTGAAACACCGCTTTTTTAGAGGTGAATGTTAATGACTTTTTTGAAAAAAATAAAAAATGAAATCTAGAGGTCGCAGTAATACAGGTTTAGAGATTTCGAGTGATTATTAATAGTTAAAGAGGAAAAAGTATGAAAATTCTAGTTGCAGGTCTAGGTTCTATGGGAAAAAGAAGAATAAGATTATTGAAAAAAATTGATTTTTCAATTCAAATTATTGGTGTTGATAAGTCAGCAGACAGATGTAATACAGCAGAAAAAGAGTTTGGTATTACCACGCGGCAGGATTTGATAGCTGCACTTGATGAATGCAAACCGGAAGCAGCTATTGTCTCGACGTCACCAGCATCTCATGCAGATATAATACAGATTTGTCTAAAATCAAAATGTCATGTATTTACTGAACTAAATCTAATAGATGATGGTTATTGCGAAAACATATCGCTTGCTGAAAAAAATAATCTCGTGTTGTTTCTTTCATCTACTTTTTTATATAGAGACGAAATTGAATATATTCGAAATGAAGTAAATGCTGTAAAAGGAAGTGTTAATTATACGTATCATGTCGGACAATATCTTCCTGATTGGCATCCATGGGAGAAAATTGAAAACTATTTTGTAAGTGATGCAAAGACAAATGGCTGCAGAGAATTGATGGCTATAGAACTTCCGTGGATAACAAAAACTTTTGGAAATGTCAAAACATTTAATGTTTTAGCTAATAAGAAAACTGCCTTAAATGTTAATTATAATGATAATTATATTATTTTGTTTGAACATGAAAATGGAAATTTTGGTTCTTTAGCAATAGATGTTATGTCCAGAAAACCTGTAAGAAATTTGGAAATTTTCGGAGAAAATCTTTATTTGTCATGGAATGGTACGCCGAATGGTTTAAAAAAATATAATTATGAAGATAAGAAAGAAGAAAATATATCTTTATATAATAAAATAAATAAGAATTCAGATTACGCATCATTTATTATTGAAAATGCATACGAAAGTGAGCTCAGAACTTTTCTTAATCAGATATATGGGAAGGATAAATCAAGATATACATTCAGTGATGATTTAAAGATTATCAGTTTAATAAATCAAATTGAGAAAAATTAGAAGATATTGTCACAAAACGGAGGCATAGTAGCCATATATGAAAGAACTTAAGATTTGTTTTGCAGGAATTGGTTCAATAGCAAGAAGACACATTAAAAATATGATAAATGTATGTGATGAGAGAAATATAGAATTGCAAATAGATGCAATTAGAAGAAATGAATCTGTAGCCACAGATATAGATAATCTTATAACACATGTTTATTACAATATTGAAGATATACCATCAGACTATGATGTTGCTTTTATAACTAATCCTACAGAATATCATTTGGACACGATTAAGGTTTTAAAAGGAAAAACAAAGCATTTTTTTATAGAAAAACCATTGGTGACAACAGAACAGCTTGATAGAGTAAATGAAATCAATATTGAAAACGGCTCAGTATATTATGTGGCATGTCCACTTAGGTATAATGCTGTAATTCAATACCTAAAACAAAATATTAATACTAATGATGTTTTATCTGTAAGAAGTATTTCGTCAAGTTATTTGCCAGAATGGAGACCAGGAACGGATTACAGAAATACATATAGTGCACATAAAAAACTTGGTGGTGGTGTGGCAATAGATTTAATACATGAATGGGACTATTTATCCTTTTTGTTTGGTATACCACAAAAGATATACTGCTTAACAGGGAAAATATCCGACTTGGAGATAGATAGCGAGGATTATGCAATATATATTGCAAAATATAAGGATAAGATTGCAGAACTTCACTTAGACTATTTTGGAAGGAAAAATATAAGAGAGATACAGATTTTTTCTAAAGAAGATACCATAATAGGAGATATTGCTAATTGCAAAATAAATTTTCTAAAAAGTGGAAAAAACATTGAATTTAATGAAGAGAGAGATGATTTTCAGAAAAGAGAGCTTATACATTTTTTAGATATAATTGATAGAAATGTTGAATCTGATAGTGATATTGACAATTCTATTCAAGTTTTAAAAATGACTAAAGGAGTGATATAGAGATGGATGTTTTATTCACAATATGCGGAAGGGCTGGTTCGAAGGGAATAAAAAATAAAAATATAAAGAATTTTTGCGGAAAACCATTGCCATATTATACAATCTCAGCAATAGACCTTTTTTTAAAAAGTACAAGGAGAAATATAATAGCAGATATTGTGGTAAGTACGGATAGTATTGAGCTTATAAAAATCATGTCTGATAATACAATGAGAAATGTGGATATTATAGAAAGAGATGAAAAATTGAGCGGAGACAGTGTCGGAAAAATTGCTGTAATTGAAGATTGTGCAGAACAGATGCAAAAGAGAATGTGCAAGAAATATGATGTGGTTATAGACTTAGATATTACATCTCCGTTAAGAAGGGTAATAGATATAGAAAATGTTATTGATAGACATATTACCACAAATGCAGATGTGACAACAACAGTAGCTTCAGCGAGAAGAAATCCGTATTTTAATCAGGTCAAGAAATGTGAACAGGGATTCAAAAGAGTGATTGATTCTAATTTTACAGCTCGTCAGCAGGCACCGGAGATATATGATATGAACGCATCAATATATGCATATTCTCCGGCTTATCTTTCAACTGGCAAAGGAGTACTTGATGGGTATTGTGAGTGTGTGGAAATGTATGATACAGGTATACTTGACTTGGATCATGAGAACGATTTTGAGTTAATGCAGGTAATAGCAAATTATCTTTATAAAAATAATAGTGAATTTAGAGTTGTAGCCGACAATATATAGATTGTATTTAAATTGGTGGAGAAATTTTAATCAAAATAATAAAATTAGGGAAATTTATAAATATAGTAGGAGATTAAGATAAAATGCCACATGTTTATATTGCAGGAGCTCATTCCAGAGCTCAGACATTAAAAGAATATATTACATATCTTTATCCGCAGACCGATATTATTGCATTCCTTGTTGATGACATGCAGGATAATAAAGAATATGTTGAAAATATTCCTGTGAAGTTAATAGATACAGGTTTAGATACTTCATGTCAGGTGTATATTGCAACACGTGGCGTAAATCATGCCAAGCTTGAAACTGAATTAAGACAAGCAGGATTTACTAATATTATTCCAGTAACTGTACAGTTAGACATCGAGTTAAGAAATGCTTATGTTAAGAAACGTTTTGAATCACAAGGAAGAAAGTATGAACTTATCAATGATCTTACTGTAGCTGATGAGAATAATTGCACTAAGCAGTTAAAATATAATGACATTTCTGCAACGATATATGTGGCTAATTCAATATTTGACAAAGAATTGCAGAGTGTTTATACGATAGCACCATATGAGAAAATAATTCAGGTGGGTGCAGCTCTTACAGATAAAAGAGTATCAGAGAACGTGCTTGTTGACTGCGAAGGGGATAATATATCCGATAGAAATCAGCAGTATTGTGAATTAACAGGCATTTATTGGTTATGGAAACATGCAAATGATGATTATATTGGATTGGCACATTATCGGAGACATTTTGAATTGCCAGATGATTGGATTTCTAAACTGATATCAAACGATGTTGATGTTGTACTGCCAGTACCACTGTATATAGGACCTAATATTGCGGAAAATTATAGGGAGAGACATATTGCAGAAGATTGGGATTATTTAATGGAGTATTTTAAGAATAATTTACCATATGAATATGATAATGCAAAAAAAATATTTGCAGGAAATTTATTTAATCCATGTAATATGTTTATTATGAAGAAAAATGTACTAAATGATATGTGTACATGGTTATTTCCAATATTAGATGCAGTTTGGAAACATGGTGGTGTTAAGGATGACAAATATATGAACAGGTATCCAGGGTTTATCTCTGAAAGACTTATTACGTATTTTTTTAAATCAAGAAAAGAAAGTTATAGAGTTGTGTATGCTAATAAAAATTTCTTAAAGTGAATGGTAAAGAACCGCTTCAACGTTTACGAAAATATGAAGCAAGATGAAGCATTTAATAAATGAAGAATATAATTGTTAATTGTCAATATGCTTGTTGTAGAAGTAAAGCCTTTAGGGTATAATATCCCTAAAGGCTTTAAAAAAATTTTAGAATATATTATATAATACGTTTATTAATAAGATGGAAAATATCAATGTATGATAATTGGGGGCTTGATTATGGCAATTCATATAACAGAGTTAAATATTGAAACATATAGAGGAATTAAATCGTTAAAACTTAATAACCTTGCGCCTATCAATATAATAACAGGTGACAATAATTGTGGAAAAACAAGTGTTTTAGAAGTTTTGCGTAGTATTGAGAATCCATCTGACTTCAGGCTTTGGAGGACTCTAATTAGAAGGAATTCTAATGATATAAGAGATGGGATATCATATTTTGAAGGTTTTTGCGATTTGTTTGACATTGATCAGATAGATAAATCAATAAAGTATGATGTTAAATATAAAGATAAAAAGTATGAAGTCGTTATGAATGCAGAAGTATCTGAAGAAGAATTACTTGAAGATGAATATTTAAAATTAATAGGATTGTCTCATATTGAAAGAGTAGGTGAAAAAGATGGTATTCCAGACTATATTGTAAATACGAAAAAAATACTTCTTGATATTATTGTAAATGGAATAAAAATGTCTGAAAATAGTGTGTATGAAGGTCAGTTCAGATTCAAGCCGGATTTAAAACATATAGATTCTAATGCTAATCAAGATAAAATTGTATATATAACTCCAGAAAGACATACAACAGGTGGGGTATATCTTAATGCTGTTCTAAATAATTCTGATATGTATGAGCAGATGTTAACTGTACTTAAAGAATATGACGAGGATATTATAAGTATTAATTATGATAATTCTTATGTGGAGGGTACAACATCTAGAGGTATATACAAGATACTGACGAAATCTCATAAGAAGGCTTTACCACTTAATGTGTATGGTGACGGAATGAAAAAGGCAGTATTATTAATGAGTGCTGCAATAGCAGCCAAAGACGGAGTACTTTTAATTGATGAATTCGAAACTGCAATTCATACGTCAGCAATGGATAGAACGTTTGCATGGATAATAGAGATGTGTATAAAGTTGAATGTTCAGGTATTTATGACATCTCACAGTAAGGAGGCAATAGATAAGCTATTAAAATGTTCGCCTCAATATACAAATATGATTGCGGTATATACATTGAATAAACGTGAAAATAAAACTGTAGTAAGAAGACTTGATGGACATAAAGCTATAGAGGTTCAGGATAATATGGGATTGGAGCTTAGATAGATGAGAAGTGTTATTTTATGCGAAGGTTCAACGGATTTTATTTTGTTACAGCACTATATGAGGAAAGTGAATGGATGGGAATATAAGAGTAATAAACCAATTAGAATAAATGGTGTAAAAGTAAGAGAGTGTGAACTTGTTAAGGATGATAATATACTTAGTATAATTGGTTGTGGTGGTTGTAGCCGGATAATTGAAACTTTAGATTATGTTCTTGACCTTAATAGTGTTTCTGCACCTGGCGAGTGTATTGATAATATAGTTATTATAACAGATAGAGATGAAGTATCTACAGAAGCGGAATTTTCTAGTAGTATAGAAACAAAAATGAATACATATGCTGTGCAATCTCATGATATAATGCTTAGCAATAATATGTGGAAGAGTTATACATATCAGAATGGTTATGGTGATGAACAACAGGTTAAGTTATTGTTGTTAGTTATACCATTTGAGGATACAGGAGCAATGGAAACATTTCTATTAAATGCTATTGCTAATAACGATGAATATGATGCTGAGATTATTTCTAAATGTAATATGTTTGTTGATGGTGTGGATGAACAAAAAAGATACCTTAATAAGCGCCGATACATTACAAAGGCTAAATTTGACGTCTACTTTTCAATCAGAACATCAGCTGAACAGTTTAATGAAAGAAGAGATATTCTTAAAAGTGTACCTTGGGAGAATTACACATTTATACAAAGCAGTTTCGCGAAGTTAGGAGAACTATAATGCTTATTTTGATTTTAAATTTTTAATGTAATACAATTCATTTATCTAATATTGTAGAAGTAAAGCCTTTAGGGTATAATATCCCTAGAGGCTTTTATTAACATGATGAAATAGTATAAACAAATACATAGCATATAGGATATGCCAATAAAACGTAAGGAGACGATTACATATGTACACAGAACTAACAGCATCTATGATGTGTGCCAATTTTGGCAATCTGGAAAGAGAAGTTAAAGAATTAGAACAGGCAGGTATTGATTCATTTCATATTGATATTATGGATGGACGATATGTGCCTAATTTTGCTATGTCTTTGAATGATTTAAGATATATAAGGTCAGCTACGGATAAGCCGATGGATGTACATCTTATGATTGAGCATCCAAGTACACATATTAATCTGTTCCTTAAGTCACTTAAGAAAGGTGATACTGTATATATACATCCGGAGGCGGAGTATCATCCATCAACTACATTGCAGAAGATTATAGATGCAGGGCTTGTACCAGGTATTGCGATTAATCCAGGAACAAGTATAGAAACTGTTATAGAGATGTTACAGATAGTTGACAAGGTACTTGTTATGTCGGTTAATCCCGGTAATGCTGGACAGATGTATCTTCCTTATGTAGGTAAGAAGATAGAAAGACTCCTTAAGATACGTGAAGAGATGAAGTTTGAAGTGTACTGGGATGGTGCATGTGGTATGGATAAGATAGAAACATTTGCACCTATGGGGGTTAAAGGCTTTGTGTTAGGTACAACAGTACTTTTTGGTAAGAACAGACCTTATACAGATATTCTTAAGGAGATACGAAGTATAGTCAGGTAAATGTATTATATAGGGATACTATGTTAGTACATTATATTGGTTTAGATAGAAAAATAGGAGAGTCTTACAAGATGAATACAGCACTTGTATTAGCCGGTGGAACAGGAACAAGATTGGGAGCTGATATTCCAAAGCAATATATAGAAGTAAATGGGAGAATGATTATAGATTATTGTCTTAAGACGTTGAATGAATCAGATTATATAGATGCTATAAGGATAGTAGCTGAGCCGGTGTGGCAGGATAAGATTAGGGTGCCAGAAAAGTTTATAGGTTTTTCAAGACCGGGAAAGAACAGACAGTTGTCTATATATAATGGACTTAAAGACATACAGGAGTATATATTAAATGTTTCTATACACAACAACAATAAAAACATATATAAGGATAAAGTCGCTGCAAAGACGGAGATAAACAGTATAAATACAGTATTAATTCATGATGCTGCAAGGCCGTTACTTAAAGAAGATACTATAAGTCTATGTATGGATGCTATATATAAGGATGGATATGATGGTGCTATGCCGGTTCTCCCAATGAAGGATACTATATATGTAAGTAATGATGGTAGGAAAGTAGATAGTCTTATAGACAGGGCTACTGTATATGCTGGTCAGGCTCCTGAGCTGTTTATTCTGGATAAATATATAGATGCTAATATGGCATTGTTTCCGGACAGAATATTAAGTATTAATGGTTCAAGTGAGCCGGCAGTCATGGCGGGTATGAATATAGCATTGATACAAGGCGATGAGGGGAATTATAAGATAACAACTAAGGCAGATTTAGAAAGATTTATAGCAGGTAAGTAGGAGATTGTCACAATGAAAGCACAGGTTTTACATAGTATATCAGATATCAGATATGAGAACTCAGCCAAGCCACGGCTTAAAAAAGGCTGGGTGCTTGTGAAGGTGATGGCAGCAGGTGTGTGCGGTTCTGATATACCAAGAATATACAAAACGGGAGCACATGTTCATCCGCTCATTCCGGGACATGAATTCTCAGGTAAGGTTGTAGAAGTATATGATGATACAGAATCAGGGTGGATTGGAAAGAGAGTAGGAGTGTTTCCGCTTATTCCATGTGGAGAGTGTGAGTGCTGTCAGAAAAAACAATATGAGATGTGCAGTCATTACAATTATCTTGGCTCAAGGTGTGATGGTGGTTTTGCAGAATATGTAGCAGTTCCAGAGTGGAATCTTATAGAGCTTCCAGATAATGTGACGTATGAGCAGGCAGCTATGATGGAGCCTATGGCGGTGGCAGTGCATGCCTTAAGGCAGTTTGATATATGCAGGAGTATAGGTGCTGTTGATATAGATTATGGCAATATGATAGGAATGGCAGGTCAATACATATATAATCTTAAGGTGTGTGTTATAGGTCTTGGGACTATAGGATTATTGCTTACCATGTTTTTAAAGGAAATGGGAATAGAACATATAAGTGTCATATGCAATAAGGAAAAGCAGAAAGCAAACGCCATGAAGCTTGGTATATATGAAGATGATATATATATGGTTTCGGGTAATGGCAGCAATAATTTTATGATATCATCGGGTATAAATGGTAATGTTGCAAGTGATAAAAATTATAATTATAAATACGATTATATATATGAGTGTGTGGGACGTAATGAAACAATACAGACAGCCATACAGCTTGCAGCACCAGCAGCACATATTGTTCTGGTTGGCAATCCATATTCTGATATGAAACTGGATAAGGATGTATATTGGAATATATTGAGAAAGCAGATTAAACTAAGTGGAACATGGAATTCTTCATATTATGGAAATATTGAAGGTGGCGCAGGTGATAATAAAGAAGTATGCATAGATGACTGGCATTATGTTCTTAACAGGCTTGCAGGTGAGCGTATTCATCCGGAATGGTTTATAACACATAAGTATAGGCTGTCAGAGCTTCAGAAAGGCATGGAAATTATGAGGGATAAGACAGAAGATTATGTAAAGATTATGTATGTTAACAATGAGCAATAAAAAATAAGATATAATGTTATAATACACCCCATATGTACTTGGATGAGAGTTATTCAGGTACATACGGGGGTGATAATTTGTTGACTTAGTTATTAAGCATAGTTTTATATTCTTTCATAAATATATCACGGGTTTTATAGTAGCTTGAAAGTTCTATAACCCCTTCATCATGAAAACACCATGGAGTTGTCATAGGAGGAACTATAACATTATAACCGGCTTTTCTGAATTCAAAGCTTTGAGATACGTCATAAAAGTCCCATCCTGTAAATATATCTTCACGCCACGGTATATCATACTGGGTTGCCATAAGCAGACCATCTATTGCCTCAACATTAGTCGGTGTGTCAATATCACCGATAGTAGCATTGGTTGTGCGATATATACAGCTTGATATAAGCTTGCCTACACGTTCGCCAAGCCACATAACGCATGTTTTAGCTAACCGTGGTGTACCGACAACGCCAATTATCCCTGTGGCTGGATTACTAAAAAGGCTTAATAAATCAGTAAGAAAATTTTTGTTTATTATAAATGTGTCATGGTGCAGATATATTTTATATCTGGCATCAGAAGAATTCATACCGCGGTTATAACCTTCTGTCATAGAGGCAGCATCTCTTATGACCTTTATATCCAATTCGTATCCTTCAGGAATTAGAAGGTTATTAATATACTTTATACATTCCTGTTCGTATTGTGTATCATTGGAACACATTATAAAGCAGAATTTCTTAGAGTTCATAGTTGTTTCTCCATATTTTTATAAGTTGAGTATAGCATAGTGGCGGTTTCTGACATATCAGCGGTATTCAGTGCTTTAATAATAGTGTCAATAACAAGAGCTTTATTGACAGCTATATTAAGAATTAACCTTGCAAGTGCTGTTACAGATATATACTGGTCATTAATAGCTTTTATTATGTTATCAATAGCGTTATTTCGGTCAACGTCATATTCTATATTAAGAATAAGAAATCTGTAACACTGAAGCTTATGTATGAGATTATCTATGTTTAAAGTATTATACATAAACTTGGGTGTCTGACTATGCATATTAAATTCATAAGCTGTCATATCAGCAGCAAGAATACAGTAAGCTATATCCGATACACCAAGAAATGTTGTTATTATAGTTTTGTCATTAAGAAATGTACAAAGTGTATAGATAGAGTTTTCTGTATTCGTTGACAGAAACTGGTTGATGGATGCTCTAAGTGATATTAATTCATCAGCGTGCATATTGTTCCATTTATTCATTTCTGTTATACAGGATTGTACATATTGTTCATTATCATTGTTAAGCATAATAATCTCCTAAGTGGTTATAGCATTAGAGTACATTTGATATATCTTTATAACATTTCACAGCAAGGCTAAGCTGCATCTGTTCATTCTCATTAGCGTTAAAGTATTTAACGATAAATTTAGGAATGTCAGGAATATCTTTTAGTATAACGTCATCAGTAAGCGTATTGACATAGCTTACAAGTTCATCTATGGTGCCATTGTTTAATATATTATTAATAGCCTTTTCTGTTTCAGATATATTATTCTGGTTATTAATAAGATTATTGTGAAGCATTACAATATTATTTTCTACTTTTTTATAATCAAAATCTGATAGTTGCCAGTAATTAAAGGTTGAATATTTGTTTTGGACAGTATTAAGTATTATTTTTTTAACATTAAAGTAACATGTTGATTTGTTGAGCAGGTTGTAGTGCTCGAAAATCTCTCTTACAGTTATATATGAGCCAAGCCAGGCATTAGAATAGTATAATTCCACGATGTTATGAAACAGTATATAGCTGGCAGGTATATTGTCGAAGCACCATTCCTGATCTATCCATACATAGTTATCGTCTTTATCTACAAAACAATTTTTATGTATCATATCTACGAAACCTTTAGCAAGCAGTTTGTCATTTTTATCAAGAGCATCTAATGTTAATTCATTAGAGCTGTTGAATATAGAATTAAGAGTGTCAGAGGAGTCTGAGCTTTTTTTAATTTCATCATACAATTTGTCTAATATGTGATATACATTATCTTTAACTCTTGATTTAAATGCATCAAGAAGCAGTTGGGTTAAAGATTTACCAGTTATGGTTTCAGTGGTAAGTGTGTTACCATTAATATTAGTTTTACAAGTATGTAAGCCTCTTAAAGCAAGAGTTTTGTGATTAGAATCAATCGTGTGGAGTAAGTTAATGCTTTTATCAGTGGCGGTTTTACAGAAGCCGTTCTTACATGAATGAGTTGTTATAATATTAAATTCAGCGTCCCTGAATGGTGATGAAACAGCGTAATCTACTTCTCCCAGTTTATTATTGTTAATCGAACATTCAACAAGAAATGAGTTGGCAAAGAATTCAAATACATTATTGTCTGAAATGTCATTATAAAGGCGTTTTTCATCAGATACCATTGAATTATTATTTATAGAGTAATAAGGAATCCAGCTATCTAAAGAGCCATTTTTTGGAAGGTATTTTTCTGAATATATGACCTGAGGCATTTTATAATCAGGGAGTGGGTAATAAAAATATGTATTTTTAAAACCACTTGTCTTTATTATAGAATTCAGTTCAGCTTTGGAAAATGTACGTGCTATATTGCTGAACTTGTAATTGTTAATTCCATCAAATGGTATTCCGCTATGGTCTTCTGGAGCACCACACCAGTATTTTAATCCATATTTGTTTTCTATAGCAATAAGAAGCTTGCCATCAGGTTTTAAGAGATTTCTTATTGTATTTAGAAAGTCAACAAAAGGATTGTCAGAATTAGTAAAATTATTCTGATATTCAAGAACACCTATTAATGTAATATAATCATACTTTTTGCTGAATTGTATATCATTAAGATTGCCTACAATTATTTCAAGATTATCATAATTGTGGCATCTTAAATATGTAGCAGTAGCTCTTTTTTTAGATAATTCAACAGCAGTAACATTTTTAGATTTTTTGCATAGTAATTCTGTTATTGCACCCATACCGCATCCTATTTCAAGGACATCAGAATTCTTATCTATAGGATACCAGTTAAGAAGATTCTGACGTATGCGTGTAAGGTGATAGAATACAGGCCATGATAAATTATGGCTGATAACTTCTTCATAATCGGTGTCTGGTTTCTGTGCAATAAGACTGATTATTTTATCTTCAATGTCGCCATCAGAGTAAAGGTCTTCTCCTGAATAAAAATTTGTATTAAATACAGGTTTAGGTGTTTCACCGGTGTAATTATATTTTGTTAAGTCTGGCATATAAAAGTAACCTCCATGTTTATGTAGTAAGTGTAATTCTGACTAGGTAATTAAGTATTCATATATTAACACTTTCATAGTATAATACCTTTGTATAATTATATCATAGCATTAGTAGAAAGATAAACTATAGTAAGAGGTTTTTATTATATGAACTTTGAACATGAATTTTTTGAGGATGAGGTCAGAGATGGCTTTTTTGTGCCAGCGGAAATTAAGCATGCGTGGGCAGCAGAATTAGAGGTATTATCAGAAGTTGATAGGATTTGTAAAAAGTATAATATTAATTATTATGCAGACTGGGGAACATTACTGTCAACTGTAAGGCATGAAGGTTTCATACCATGGGATGACGACCTTGATATAGTTATGAAGAGAGAGGATTATAAAAAATTCTTAGAGGTTGCACCAGATGAGATGCTACCGGGGTATTCAGTTTATAATTACAGTAATCATGATGACTTCTGGTTGTTTTTAGCAAGAGTTGTTGGTAAACAGAGAATATGTTTTGAGGATGATCATCTTAGAAGGTTTCATGAGTTTCCATATATTGCAGGAGTTGATATATTTGTTCTTGATTATGTGTCTCGTGATGAAGAGGCAGAAAGTGAAAGAGATAAGCTGGCATTATATATTATTGCACTTGCAGATCATATAGGAGATGACAGGTGTGAGGATAAAGTTGTTCGTAACTGGCTTCATATACTTGAACAGAAGTGTAATATATTTGTTCCGTATATGGAAAACAGAAGTGAACTAAGAAGACATTTGTATGGTGTGGCTGAATTGCTTTTTGCAAGATTTAGCAATGAGGAATCAGATTCACTTAGTCAGTTGTTTCCGTTTGGATTGAAAAACAAGAATTCAAAGGTTCCGAAAAAATATTATGAGGAGGCGATAGAGCTTTCTTATGAAAATACTACTATTCCGGTGCCTTTAAGATATTGTGAAATGCTTGGTAAAAAATATGGTGACTATATGAAGCTCGTGCGTAATGTAGGTGGACATGATTATCCATTTTTTGAAAGTCAGAAAAAACAACTACAGTCAGTGCTTGATTTTGATATGCCAGCGTATAAGTTTGACTATAGCCAGCTAAGACATGGTGAGCAGGAATTGTATTATGGATATAAGGCACAGATATATAAGAGGCTGAATGATATATTATCTAAGTATGAGAAACTTTGTGATGAATATAATTGTACAGATAAAAGTGTAAATGCTGACAATATAAATCTTATATTACAGGAATCACAGCAGGCAGCAATAGATATGGGAACAGTAATTGAATATATGAAGGGAGAAGATTCATATATTGTAAAAAAGATAGAGGACTACTGTGAATTATTATATGAGCAGTCTACGGATATTAGTAGAACAGATATTATTAATAAGCTTGGAGAATCAGTACATCACATAGAAGAGTCAGTAAGAAAAGATATTTTAGACCGAAAAGAAGCCGTATTTGTTGTTTATAAAGAAAATCAGTTAAAGTATATACGAAAAGTGTATGATGAATATAAAAGTATGTATGATACAGACTGTTATATTCTTGTTGTACCATATTATTATAAGAGGTATGATGGTTCGTATATTTGCGAAGAATATGAGTTAAATAAAATTAAAAATTCTTATAACTTAAGCAGCATAGCTGAATATAATACATTTGATATACAACTACATCATCCGGATGTCATATATATTCAAAATCCTTATGATGAGTGGAATGCAACGATAACCCTGCCAAAAGAATATTACAGTAGAAATTTAAGAGATTGCACTAGAAAACTGGTATATATACCGCCATTTGTTCTTGAGGAGTTCACGAAGGAAAGTGAAAGGGAATATTATAATATGCAGTATTACTGTACCGTGCCAGGAGTTGTATATTCAGATGAAGTATATGTACAATCTGATAATATGAGAGAGCTATATATTGAGAAGTTATGTGAATTTGCAGGTGAGACTACAAGGCATATATGGTTGTCTAAAATAATGGTGGATGAAGGTATATATAATACTGCATTAGAGGCTGATAATAATAAAAGTGTTTTAAATATTAATTCAAAGAAAAAGAAAATTGCTTTTTATATACAGGTTGGAATACTTGTTCAGTATGATAGTGATATGCTTGATAAAATGCAAAGGGTTATGTCAGTTTTTGAAGCATATAAAGACAGCATAGAGATTGTGTGGATACTTGATGATGTTCAGGAGAAATATTTAAATAATGCAGCTTCTTATAAAGTATTATGTGATGGATATATGAGGATAAAAGAGCAATATAATAATATGAATATAGGTAAAACAGTAAGAAAAAAAGATATAAGTATTGGAGAAATAGTAAAAGAATGTGATGCTTATTATGGATGTGAAAGTCATATTGCACTTGAATTCAGTCAGAAAAAGAAGCCTGTTATGATTTTATCTGTAGATTGTTAGGTATCAGGATTTTAATAATCATATGGATAGTTTATTAGGGACTGTCACATGAAACATTATTCATACAATATGTAGATAATAAGTGTGTTATTAATATCTGCATATTGTATAGATTATACTTAATGTGACAGCCCCCTTGTTCAGATTAAATATTAATTAAGAGTATTTTTATCACACCATAATAAAGCTCCATTCTTTTTAAGACTTGTTCTGGCAAGATTTAAGAATTCATTTTTTTGATTATCAGAGTAATCCGATGTATCATTAAATATAATATAGTCGAAGTATTCATTATAATCTGAATAATTAAAGTCAAGATAGTTCATATATTTAATATGAGCTTCTTTAATATCAACATTTGAGTAGTTAATATTTCCTTCAATTCCTATATAACTAATATTAGGACATATATATTTCAGGTGCGCGTAATTCGCACCTGCATGTGCGTTTATTTCTAATACATGCATATCGGAATTGGTTGGTTTTATTGTGTCGTAAACTTTATTTCCAACTCTGTTGCATACGCTATCAAAGTGCCATTTATTATACATAAAGGTTCGGTTCTTTTTGCTTATTTCAAGCAGGTAATCAGTATCTACTTTTGAAAAGCTCTGGCTGCCTGCGTGGTATATAAAGCTGTTATGGCATACATATAAAGAATAGCCTGCTGATTTTAACTGGAAACTGATATCATCATCATCAAAATAGCCTGGTGACAGTTCTTCTGATAAAAGTGTTGTTTTATTGAGGGCAGAGCGTTTTATAAGCATTGCAAAGCCGCATAATATAGTGCTTTCTTCTAATGGATTATCCATAATCTGATTATTAAGATATCCAAATCGCTGATAATCATCTATAGAAGTATAGAAAACATCTATTAACTGGGTAGTTCCGGTATAGTTGCTTACAGAACCTGTTGCTCCTATTGTATCATTTGTGTAAAGTCCCATTCTGAGCCAGAATAAAGCGTTAGGAGTAATACGGGTATCATTATTCAGAAGAAATATATCATTATCAGGAACACTTGCATTAATTCCAACATTACAGCCTTTTGGAAAACCAAGATTAACATCACTCTTTATAAGTTTAATATCGGGTTGCATTTCCAGCCATGAAGTTACGCCATCGGTTGAAGCATTATCGACAACTATTATTTCATAAGAGTCACTTAACAGATTAGAGCGCAGGCTTTCAATACATTTTTGAGTCAGATACATATTATTATAAGATATTATTACAATGCTGACTGGTTTTACAATACAAAGTGGAGAACTTTTAATAGCTTTAAGTGTATTATACAGGTTATCTTTAACAGAGGCTTCTTTACAATGGTAGTATGCATTTTCTATGCAAAGATAATATTGGTTAATGTTGTTATCTTTATATTGTTCTGCCAGATTAAGGTATGTAAGATATTGGTCATCCGGATTAATATTATCTGGAAGTTCTATATTATTAGAAGATATATTGTCCACTGAAGTAGAGTAATTAATCATAGTATCTAAAAATGTTATTGCATCTGAAATGCTTGTAAATGTTGCAGCAGTTCTATTGCAGTATTGTGTCAGATTATCGTATTCAGAAGAATTTTCTCCAAAACTTATAGAATATTCAGCTTTTATGGCTTCCTTGATATCTTCAACCGGAAGGTCATTGAGAGGTAAAGCTTGGTTTATTGTAGCATCTTTTAATTTAATTAGTATATCTTTGGTGTTGCTCATATGTTTTTATTAATCCTTTCTATCGAATATAATTTTTAATAATTGAAAACATTGTCAGTTATATATGTCGTAAAATACATATTTATATATGAATGAATTCATAGTATAATATTTTATATTATAACACAGTATTGTAAGACATAAGTATAATAAATGAATAAGAAAGTGAATAGTGCATGATGGATACAAAGATATATGATGCGATAGTAATAGTAACACCTGCTGATTTTAAGCGTGTTGAGTGTAATAATCAAAGAATAGTAAAATATTTACCTGTAAGGAAAGTGCTGTTTGTTGGAAGTGAAGAACTTAAAGAGCTTGTTAGGCAGTCTAATCTTGGTGATAAGGCTGGCTTTGTCAATGAAAATGACATTATACCATTTGAGGATGTTTATAACTGCATGAAAGATGTTATGGCAGATATTCTTCTTGGTAGAGAACTTCCAAGAGGGCTTGTTGGATGGTATTACCAGCAGTTTCTTAAGATGAAGTATTCAGCATTGTGTGATGACGAATATTATATGAGCTGGGATGGAGATACAGTTCCTTGTAAGGATTTTTCAATGTTTGATAGTGAAAGAAGACCTTACTTTGATATGAAGCATGAATATCATGAGGAATATTTTATAACTATGGAAACAATCCTGCCGTCTGTTAAAAAGATTGTTGATAAGTCTTTTATATCGGAGCATATGATATTTAACAGCAGATATATGAAAGAGATGATAGAAGCTATAGAGTCTAATGAAAGTATTAAAGGTACAACATTCTGGGAGAAAATTCTTAATTCAATAAGGCTTGAGCATATACAGGAAAACAGCTTTAGCGAATTTGAAACATATGGTACATATATGATGACAAAACATCCAGATGTATATGTTTATAGAAACTGGCATTCATTCAGATATGGTGGTTATTATTTCCATCCAGAACAGATGACAGAGCATGATTATGAGTGGATGGGACGTGATTTTTATGCCATATCTTTTGAGAAGTTCCATACAGTCAGAGAGGACCATGAAAATCTTTTTAATAATCCCAGATATCAGGATAAGCTTACGGCACGTCAGATGGTTGAGATAGTACAGGAGGAATCGGAGGGGTATAATGAGGTATGGGATGAGGATGACGTAGTTAATTAATTTTAACTAAGATATTAATGAGATAAAAATATCAGATAAAAATAAATAGGCAGGTAAAGTTATGGTAAGAGATAAGAATATAATGTATATATTTTGTGAAGTTATTAATCAGCTTGAGCCAGAGAGTATATTAGATATTGGGATGTTTTTTAAATCAATAGGAGGGGTATCAAGGCAGATACTTGGTATTGAAATATCGGATAGTATATATATAACTGGAGTGGATACAGATAAAACTAACGGACTTAATGTATATAGCAGAGTATATAATAAGATTATAAGTAAAAATGGGATATGCGAGGATAAACAGAGATGTTATCAAGATATTAATCAGCAAGTTAAAAAGTATGACCTTGCTATATTATTAAGTGATTTAGTGGGGAATGGTGATAAAGAACAATTAATCAAAAATATTGAGGATAAAGCCAGATATATGCTTATGTATAATGAAGATATTAAGTATCTGGCATATAATCATAATAGTGTGGATATTGGTTTGGATGATGTAAAGTGCAAACTGGTGTTGTTGGATTGAGATAAAAAATAATAAAATATCAAAAGAGAAGGAGATTGATAAGATATGAATATATTATTAGTGATTAATTCTAAATATGTGAAATGTGGAATTAACATGCTCAGGTCTTTGATGGAAAGTAATGACGAAAAAATTAGAGTTTTTCTGGCATATAGGGATTTAAAAGAGGAAGAAATAGAAGATGTAAGGAAATGTCTTGGCGATAATGAACTTGAGTTGTTATATATTGATAAAGATAAACTTAATGGTTTAAAGGATAATGACAGACTTCCATTAGAAACATATTTTAGAATAATTGCATTGGATATGTTACCTGAAAATGTTAATAAAGTTTTATATCTGGATGCAGATATGATTGTAAAAAAATCATTGAAGGACTTATATAATATTAATATAGATAAATTATCAGCAATTGCATGCAAAGATATATATGGGTATATATATGGTGTGGGGAATAAGAGTGAGGAGCGTCTTGGGTTAAAGAATAAGGGACGGTATTTCAATGCTGGAATGATGTTATTTAATATCAAATATTGCAGGGAACATAATATATGTCAAAAAACTATTGATTTTATAAAAGAACATTCAGATATTATAATATGGCAGGATCAGGATGCATTAAATGTAATACTTGAAGAAAGTGTTGGACTTGTTCAATGGGAGATGTTTAATTGTACACCTTGTATGTACATATGTAAAAAGTCTGATATAGAGCAGGGAATTGTACAACCAATAAAAGCAGATGAAACAACGCAGGTTAATGAGCATATCAGTGACTATGTGGATATGACAATGGCTATATATGACAATGCGAGCATAATACATTATATAGGAGAAACAAAGCCATGGGATAGCAAAAGACCGGATAGTTATTGTTATGGTATATTTGATAAAGCATATAATATGTATAAATAAAAGGTATTGTTTATATGTGGTGTTTTAATTCAAAGTGTCAGGAGATTATTAAAAAATTAAGTTGATATATAATAGGATTGTTTATGGATTAAAAAGAGGAAAAAATATATGAAAACAGAAATATGGGTTGTTACACATAAAAAGTATAAAGAAATAGATGATGATTTACATAAAACAATACAGGTTGGAAAAAGTTTAGGTACGGATTTGGGATATGTAGGAGATGATACAGGAGATAATATATCATATAAAAATCCTTTCTATTGTGAACTGACAGGTATGTATTGGTTATGGAAGAATTATAAATGTGACATTATAGGTATATGTCATTATCGAAGATTTTTTTTGGAAAATACAGAGCTGATTACTAAAGATTATATAGAAAACATTTTAAAAGATTATGATATTATTATTCCTAATAATCAACTAGTGCCACAGAATTCTGTAAAGGAACAGTATTATTGTAAGCATAGTGCAGAAGACTGGGAAATGTGCAAACAGGTTGTTATAGAAAAGTACCCTGAATATACAGATGCATTTGAATGGATGGAAAATTCGCGTACTATAAATATATGTAATATGCTTATAACAAGAAAAAATATATATGACAGCTATTGCCAATGGTTATTTGATATATTATTTGAGGTGGAAAAAAGAATTAATATACAGGATAAAGATGACTATCAGAAAAGGGTAATGGGTTTCTTATCAGAGAGATTACTGAAGGTGTGGATATTAGCTAATAAATATAAAGTTAAAGAGCAAAGTATGGTAATCATGGGAGCTGATGGAATAAGCGGATATGTTGAAGGTGCGGAATTAAAAAGAAAATTATTTAGAAAGTTAACAGCCTCAGTAGTTGACAGATATATTAATAGAAAAACACCAGAATTAGATAAAACAATATATGAATTAAAATGTAATACAGATTTGAATATAAATAACAGTAAAGAAAATAAAAAAGTATTAGTATGGACATGGTGTTGTGAGGGAGAGGATAATGCCTCAAAAGCTGTAAAAAAATGTATAGCCGATATAAAAAACAATATTGATATAACGAAAGCGGAATTGCATATTATAACATTAGATAATTGTATGGAATATGTAAATTTATCACAAATAATTATTGATAAATTTAATGAGGGTAAAATACCAGAAAAAATATTATCACAACGAATAATGATGGAATTATTGTATAGATACGGTGGATTATGGATTGATTCACAATGTTGCGTAGTTGATGATAGAATAAATGATATTTTAGAAAAAGATTTTTATACTATAAAGTCAGATAGAATAAGCTGGGACGATTTAGTTGTTAAAGGAAGATGGAATACCGATGTTGTAAAAGGTAATGCTGGTTTTTCATTATTTGGTATGGTTATGGAGTCTTTTGATGCATACTACAGTTATACGGACACTATAATAGACCCGGATATGGCTGATTATTTTATTGAGATAGCTTATGAAGATTTATCTGATGTACGTGAATGTATAGATAAATGTGAATATAGTAATGAAAATATGTCTTACATTATATCTAATGGTAACAAGATATTTAGATGTGATGCATGGGAAAATATTTTAAATGATACATATATTTTTAAACTTAAAAATGATAATAATATGGAAAAAAATATAATAGGACAGACAACGTATTATGGGTATTTAATAAATAACATATAAATATTACGAATGGATTATTTATTGTATTTACATATTTAAAGATTAAATTATTGCAAAGACGAGGGAGAAATTATGAGCGCCAGAGTTATATTAATGACAGGACTGTATGATACATTGGATATATTTACTTATGAATTGAAACATGAGTTTATAAATATGGGCTTAGAGGTTATGGAATTTAATACAAAGGATATGAAAGAATCCCTGTATTCTCTAATGAAATTTATAGAAAAACCTGTTAATGCAGTTGTGACTTTTAATAATCTTGGGTTTAATATGGAATTAAAAAAAGGAGAAAATATATGGGAGAGTCTGGGAATTCCATGTATTAATATATTGATGGATCACCCAATGTTTCATAAAAATGCATTAGATACAGCTCCTGATAATGCGATAGTTATATGTCCTGATAGAAATCATATGAAATTTGTTCAGAGATTTTATCCAGATATTCAGATTGCAGGGTTTCTTCCTCATGGTGGAAAAGAAAAAAGATTGCAATATAAACCTATTAAAGACAGACATATAGATGTATTGTATGCAGGTGGAATATCGTATAAATTCATAGAACAGATAAAGCCCGATGTTAAAGAATTTTCGTTTGATATTGAGTTGATTGCAAAGCAGTCATATGATGAGCTTTTAATACATCCTTATAGGACAACAGAAGAGGTGATAGAAGAAAAGTTATTAGAGAATGAAATAAAATTAAATGACAAACAATTATTATATATAATAGAAAAATTAAGATATGTTGATATGTTAGCTGTATCTTATTATAGGGAAAAAGTTATTAAAACTCTTGTTGAATCAGGAATTAAAGTAACATTATATGGTACAGGCTGGGAAGTATGCGATTGGATTGATAATGAAAATCTTGATTACAGAGGACGAATTGCAGCAGATGATGTGATAGATGTTATGAATGACAGTAAAATAGTTCTTAATACAATGACATGGTTTAAGGATGGAACGCATGACAGGGTATTTAATGGAATGCTTGCAAAAGCAGTAGCGGTAACTGATTCTTCTATTTATATGAAAGAGAATTTTTCTGATGATGAACTCATAATGTTTGAACTTGAAGAAATAAATGACTTGCCAGCCAGAATAAAAGATTTATTAAATAATGATAATAAAATGCAATTTATAGCAGAGAAGGGATATGATACAGCATTGAAAAATCATACATGGAAAGTAAGGGCGCATGAGTTGTATGATGATTTGATTAGTCAGTTATAAATTACTGAGGGATAGTGTATGCAGGATTATAATAATAAAAATATAAAAATAATATACTATGAAATGACCAATGAGCAGATGAACAATCCACAATATAAAAATCATCTGATAAAGTCTTGTAAGTCAGAATACATAGTGTTTATTAATTCCAGATATACCAATGGTGAAGAAATAGAACAGGTTATTGCTGAAAATGAGTTTCTTATGAATTATGATATGGTTATATTTGGAGAAAATATATTGCAGGGTGACATACATTTTAATATGCTTATTAATTGCCTTAATGTTAAGCCATATGCAGTGATAATTAAAAGGTCTGTTTTGAGCATAACGGGGTGTTTTAATGAGCAGTTAGAGTGTAAGGATATATATGAACTGGCGCTGAGGGTGGCGTATGAACATTATGAAGATACTTTGTGTGATGTATATGGGGTAGAGTGTCAGGAAGATATAAAGCAAGAGGCAGCAGACTTTACTCAGGAAGAAGCAGGGCAGGAAGTAATAGACCTCAGTGGGAATAATACAAGACCTGATGTAGCAGATAGGAGTTTAAAATATGTTAATCCGGAAGTATCAGATGGTGGATTAAGCAGTATAAAGTATCAAATATCCCATAATAGCGAGTGTAAATTATCTGACACAGAGAAAAATAATAAAATAGTACTAACATATGCATATGTTATAAGAAAATATATGCAGCCTCTTAAGAAGAGTGGACTGTTAGAAAAAGTATTAAACAATATGACCGAGTATGTAATAAAGGCAGGTTGTGCAGATATATTTAATTCATATGTTATGGATTTTTTAAACAATAGTGAATTGTATCAAAGGATAGAAACAGATACAGCACCTTTTTATATAATAATGGGTGATGATATCTGTTATGGTGTGCTCAAAAGATTTGCAATATGTCTGACAGAACAGCTTATAAATAATGGACAGGCTGTTATTACATCAGATGGCTCATATGGAAAAAATTCAGAACTTCAGGAGATTGAAAAACAGGCATTAAAGGGAATAATAGGTTTTCAGGCACCTGTTTTATTCAAGGAATATTTTAAGAATATTGCATGTCCTAAGTATGTGTATTGGTTTGACCATCCGGTGTATTTTAAAGATATGTTGGAAAGAACGGATGATAATTATTATCTGCTGTGTCAGGATGAGTATTATGCAGAATTTATGAGAAAATATTATCATATAAATAATGCAATCCAGTTTCCTCCAGCTGGCGAGGATGCAGGTTTTATAAGTAATAAGGATAGGGAGTATGATGTTGTATTTATAGGTTCATATCATGTGCTGGGTGATTGGGTTATACAGGATGAGTTTCAGCAGGAATATTATGATTATATGATATGTAATCCTGAATATACATTTGAACAGGGACTTGAAAATATTTTTAAAGCCAGGAACATAATTGTTGAAAAAGACAGATTCGTAGACATATTGTGTTCACTACAGAATGTATGCAGAAAAATAGTATATGATTACCGGATTAGGGTTATTGAAGTAATTATTAAATCAGGTATAAAGATAGATGTTTTTGGTGATACGTGGAAGGAGTACAAAGGCATTTATAAAGATAATCTGATAATTCATAACGCAGTGTCGGTAAAAGAAGCTCTTAATGTATGGGGACATTCTAAGATAGGACTTAATATTATGACGTGGCATAAGGCTGGAATGACAGAGCGAGTAGCTAATATATGCTTGTCAGGGGCAGTATGTCTTACGGATTCATCAAAGTATTTGCAGAGAAATTTCAGTAATAATGAGAATATTATCATGTATGAATTGAGCAGGCTTGAGGAATTGCCAGAGATTATTAATGAAGTGCTTTGTAATGACAGATACAGGGAGAATATAGCGGACAATGCATATATGCTGGCAAAGGATAAGCATACATGGGAAGTAAGGGGGAAGGAGTTTATGGAGCTGGTAGGATAGTAATTATTTTTTAAAATAGGATGTATATACAGAATTAAGAGGAGGACAGAGATAATGGGAACATATCTGAATCCAGGAAATGATGAATTTTACAATGCAGTTAAAAAATCTAAAATATATGTTGATAAGACGGAATTGTTAAAATTCACTAATTCTGTTTTGTGTGGTGAACAAAAGGATATATGTGTAAGCCGTCCACGTAGGTTTGGAAAATCTATGACTGCAAATATGCTTGTTGCATATTATAGTAAAGGTTGTGAGTCAAAGGAAGTATTTGATGGTCTTAAATTAGCAGAAGAACAAGGCTACGAAGAACATCTTAATAAATACAATGTAATTCACATTAATATGATTGATTTTATTAGCAGAGCAGAGTCAATGGATGGTTTAATAGATTATATGCAAAGAAGATTGTTGTGGGATATTAAGAAAGAATACTCAGACGTTGACTGCTTTGACTGGAATGACCTTGTAGATGTCCTTGAAACAATATATAGTGAAAAAAAACAATCATTCGTCATAATCATAGACGGGTGGGATTGTATATTTAGAAAATATCCTGATAATGTTCTTGTTGTGGTTAATTATGCCGCTGGGAAAGATGGGGATGGAGAGTTTAAGAGACATAAGTGCAGAATTGAGAAGATGAGTGTGTAGATAAATGAGTGCAGATTTAATAGCTGTTAATTTTGTTTATGTATGTTTAACAAGATGTGGCTTATATTTATCAAAATGCATTTTTGGAAGGTAGAATATAATTAATACTATCAAAATATGGTCTTTTTTTGCATTTTATAGTCTTTTTTTGCAAACGTTATTGTTATAAATTTAGGTTAGTGATACATTATATCTAACATAACATATGTTATGACATTTTAGGACATGTTAGAACACCATAAGTTAGTGTATAATTAAAAGCAGTAAAAGATATGATTATCATATTAAATATTAAGTGATATGAGGTAAGTAAGGTTGAAGATAGCCGTATGTGATGATGAAAAAGTTGCTGCTGAATATATTGGTGGAGTGCTGGAGGCTTATTTTAAAGATAAAACATTGGAGTATAGTGTTGAATTATACAATTCAGGTGAAGCCATGATGACACTTCAGGATGAGATACTGACTTATGATGTTGTGTTTTTAGATGTCGATATGCCAGATGCAGATGGTTTTGAAGTTGCTGGCTGGATAAGAATGTTTTCAGACAAAATAATTATAGCGTTCATAACAGCTATGATTAGTTACTCCTTAAAAGGATATAATTATAATGCGATAAGGTATATACCGAAAAATACTAATCAGTTGGAACAATCAATATATGAATGTATGGATGCAGTCTTATACAGGATGAATTATTTTGATGCAGACAGGAAAGTATTCGTATGCAATCAGCAGAAAAAAGAGATTATACTTAATAATGTTATGTACATAGAAAGCAGCGCGCATAAAGTCAAGTTCAACATAGTGGGAAAAGAGATGAATAACTATATTATTAACGATAAGCTTAATAATATAGAAAAGGAATTAGGTGACTATAATTATTTTATAAGGGTACATCAGAGCTATATAGTTAACATGATGTATGTCAGGAAAATCAGCAGTTATCATATATTGCTGGATAATGGTGTCGACATTGGAGTGCCTAAGGCAAGGTATAAGGAAGTAAAGAAAGCAATATTAGAGTTTAAAGCTAAGTTATAAGTTGATGGAGGTAAAAAATGAGTGATTTAAAGGTAAATGTACTTAAAACAGTGAATAAGGCAACTAAGAAAATGGTCGAGAGAAAAAATCAAACATGGCCACCAGAATGTACTGTTATTTTACATCAGCCTAAAAGACCAGATGTAAAAGATAAGCAGTAGTATTTTATGGAGTAGCTGAATGCTTGAATATATTACTGATGTAACAATACTGATTACTGAAATAGTATGCTATCTTACTTTTTTTAATATTTTTGTGGTGAAAAGAAAGAGAGACAAGAGAACGGTAATATTATCAGTTTTTGTATTAATGCTATTATCACGATTTTGTATACATTTCCTAAAAAAATATATTATTGTTAAGATGCTGTTAATGATTGTTATAATGCTGTTAGTAATGTTGTTTTTATATGAAATTAACATTATTAAAGCAATAATATTAGTGCTTTTTGTGCAGGGTATAATAGCAATTATTGACTATATAGTAATTATGATATTAACAAAGATCTATGGAGATATAACTGTACTAGAAGGTGCATCAGGTTTAGTTGGAAGACTCATTATTATTCTAAGCAGGTTAATACTATTTGCGATACTTATTGTTATAAGCAGGATTAGTTCTAAGAAAAGGAACAATGTTACTGCTGATATGAGTAATAAAGAGTGGATTCAATTTCTGATATTTCCTATATTTACCATATGTGCAGTTATGCTGATGGTGAATTCGGTAATGAAAGCGTATCATAGTGATATAATTCCTGTTTATTATATTATAGCTATTGGGCTTATTGTTCTTAATCTTGTTGTGTTCCATCTTATCAGTGAAATTCTTGAGCATTCCCGTAAGATGAAGGAGGCACAGATTTTAAGGCAGCAGTCCATAGGTCAGGTTGAGCTGTATAATTCTATGCGTGAGAATTATAATATACAAAGACAAAGAACACATGAGTACAAAAATCAGATTGTATGTATGGATATGCTTATGAAGAAAAAAGATTACAGTAAGCTTGAAGACTACATAGGTAATATATCAGACGGACTGGATGCGCAGTTAGACATGGTTGATACAAACAATGATGTCGTAAATGCAATTCTTAATGCAAAGTATTACGAAGCTATAAAGAATGATGTTTTATTTGTGCTTAAGATAAATGACTTGTCGGATATTAAGGTATCAGATGAGGATATTGTTACTATATTGTCTAATCTTCTTGATAATGCAATAGAGGCAGCAAAGCAGTGTGACGTAGGAAAAAGGACAGTAAAGATAAAGCTGTTAAGTGAGGATGATGTGCTTACCATAGCCGTATCTAATACATATAAAACAGAACCTATGCTCACTGAAGATGGATATATACGCACAACTAAGAATAATAATGAAGAGCATGGATGGGGGATACGAAATATAGTCGCAACGTTGGAAAAATATGATGCAGAATATATTATTGATTATAAAAATGGAGAGTTTGTATTTTCAATAATGATGTAGGCGGGTAAAAACCAGATGTGTGAGGGCATCTGGTTTTTTGCCATGTATGAATAAGACAATAATTAAATAATAAATATAGAAAAGTCTGATATTGTTTTAATTAGATAAATTATAAAAGCCCGCACATCTCAAATATTTCTTCAAGCCGTGTCCTGTAGTTATGGAACTGCTGCACTTTTTTGTGTCCATTTTCTGCGATTGTCATTCTTTCGTCATCGTGCTTTAAGTAGTAATCACATTTGTTTATAAGGTCATCCTTAGATTCAAAGTAAACATAGTCAACATCAGGTGTAAAGTGGTTGAGAAAGTCCGCTTGGAAGTTAGTCATAAGGAAACCGCCAGCCCCCATAATATCCATACAGCGCAGAGGGATACCATTTTTGATGCTTCTAAGTGTTATATTGAGATTGATTTTGCTGCATTTGAATACATATGGCATATTGTCATAGAAGTCAATAGCGCCCTGATTGATGACGTGTGGCATATCAGGTGTTTTATTGTGTGTATATAACTTAGTTGTAAAATGTTCTGATACCGCCGATAGTAGTGCGGTACGCTCATTTTGAGCTACTTTTCTTGCAAGGAAATAATTGGCATATGTATATGCAGGAGTTTCTATGCCATCTGCGTTTGGGGTGTATGGTTCAACACGCATAAGCTCTCCAAGAATTCTGTTTGTATCAGGTGTGCCTGAGAGCATATCCTCAAGAAAGTTCATTCCATATACATTCTGCTGTGCAGCTATTATGGCGTCAAGGTAGCCCCTTGCCCATGGTGCAAGCTTGTCGTATATTCTGTCGTAGAAGTTTCCCTTTTCATTATACATTGAGCCGACAAATGATATGTCACTGTCAAATACATGATGAATATTTTCGTTAAGTGTCAGTTTGTCAAGTCTGTCAGTATTGGCAGCAAGCGGCATATAGTAGACTGTGTCAATTCCTCCATTTTTAAGTTCGAGATATTGTGCGCTGTCGAACAGGAAAATGTGATTGCAGGGGTTGGTAATTGTGTATGAGTAAAGAGTCATAAGCGGGCTGTCATATACCCATGCAATATAAGGAATATTATGTCGGTTGCAGCATTTGGATACAACAACGCTGTAATTAAATGTAAATACAGCATCATAGTTACATTTGCTAATTGCCTTATCAAATAACTGGTCAAATTCATCGCTGGTTCGTTCTAATATAAGTGGAGTTGATATAACTGTAAGCTTGTGTCCCATAGTGGGAAGTATCTCTTTTAAGTCTTCAACCCCAAAGTGTTTGTTCTCAAATTCAAGAATGTTCATATGTTTATGTGGTATTCCTTTCTGCTTATAGTATTATTATAAAATGTTAAATATATTTAATGATTTTAATATTGTTATACTGCACTCATAAATGTATGGTTAAAATATCATTTGTCCATAATAACAGGCTATTTTAGATATTATAATTTACTTAGAATAAACTTCATACTATAAATGAGCAAATACAGAAAATGCACAAAAATAATCTGCTTTTGTTTGTATCTCAGATACATTTTAAAAGATTATGAAAAATCTGTTTTTCTGACATGGACATAATTGTGCAATATTTTAAATTTGCTCATTTATAACTTCATATCTTGTATGACAGATTAATAAATATACAAAGAAATTGCAGTTATATTTTTAAAATGGATTGCAGACGTAATATTAATTATAGCAAATAAGTATATTAAAAATTGTAATGAAATTCACATTACTTCACAGCCGGAAACGCCATATCTATCATCTGGATAAGCCGTGTATCATATGTATGAAATTTTTTTACCGTTTCATATCCGTGGGCGGCAATTTCCATTCGTTCGTCATCATGCTTTAAGTAATAGTCACATTTGTACCTAAGGTCTTCCATACTTTCATAGGCGACAAGGTCTTTTCCTAATTCAAAAAATTCTGGAAGTTCAGCCTGATAGTTGGTTATGAGAAAACCACCGCAGCCGAGCACGTCAAATATACGTAGTGAAAGTCCAGAGCGGATGGACTTTGCGGTAATATTCAGGTTGATTTTGCTGTTGTTAAATATAAGAGGCATTTCTTTAAGTGACTTTGCAAATCCTCTATTGTGTATGTGAGGCATAGATGAAAGGTCGCTTCTTGTATATATATCGACATTGAAAGAATCGGACAACATTTTAAGTGTTCTTAACCTTTCTTGTTCGGCAACCTTAACACTTATGTAGTATTGTGCAACAAGTGCTTTGTTATCACGTCTGGAACCTTTTGGGAATACATATGTGCCAAGATTTTCTTTTAGAAATCTATCGGCGAATTCATCAGATATGACATCTTCTATGAAGTTGTAACCATATATTTTAAGCTGTGCTTCGATAAGTCCATTGACGTATCCAGCGTCATATTCGTTGAGTTTTATTTTGTTGAAGTCGCATTTTTCCTGATAAGTTGAACCGATAAATGATATGTCGCTTTGAAAATGCTTACGCTCACTGGCAGTTGCTTTATTTATAACTTTATCTGTTCGTGTGACATTGGTTGCAAGAGGAACATGAAAAACATGTCCCGGATTGTAAGGCGCGAATTCCTTATAAAGCAGTTTGTCAAAAAGAAATACATGGTTGCAAGGGTTTGACAGTGATTTTGAATATAATTCAAGAACAGGGCTGTCAACGATAAGGCTTATATAAACAATTCTTGCAATGTTACACACATCTGAAAGCCATGGGAAGAAATTGATGGAAAATACAAATGAATAGCCGCCATCTAAAATGTCTTTGGAAGTATGAGCTACACATTCGGATGGTGTGAGATTTTTGTTGAACATTTCCATACACTCTTCGTGGACTTCAAGCCCCAGTCTTTTAAAGGAATCTATTACGTCAGGCTCACAGATACTGCCGTAACGGTATATGTATATTTTCATATGAATAATTGAAACTGACATGTTAAACATAAACTATACAATATAGAACTGCTGTAAATATGCTGTGTTTATATATTAGACACATATAAAAATATGTCTTCTGTGTCAGCTTCATCTCCTTTCCAATTCTGTCATAAGTAATATAATGTAAGTGCTGAAAAACACTTTTAATACCTATATCATAATATAAATGTATTTATATTATAAAGCAATATTGAATGTTTTGTGACAAATATGTATGTGAAATTTCTCTCCACAATAATATGATGAAAAAACAGAATTATAAAAATTTTTAATATTTATTTTTTAATATTTATTTTTGAGGGAATATTACAATTAGGCTTGTATAAAATCAATTATTAACTTACAATAATGCTAGTTTATAAAAACAGAGATGACATTATAGGATGTATTTTATCATAAGAGGAGGTAAGGTGTACAGAGTATGGAAAAGCTTAATTCATTTTATAAAATGCTTAAAGATAATGCAGAGAAGTATCCGGATAAGGAAGCAATCGTGTATGATACGATGACGATAACTTATAGTAAACTTTTTGAGGATGTATGCAGGAAGGCGCTTCATCTTATGAGGTTTGAGGGCAGCAGGATTGCCTTATATGGTCCGGCTTCTTACAGATGGATAGTTAATATGTTTGGTACAATTCTTGCGGGTAAGGATGTTATGCTTGTCGACTTTTTCCTTCCACAGAACACAAGAAATGCTATTCTTGAAAAGGTTGGCGTCGATTATGTGCTCACTTCTACAAACCAGTATATTCTTGCAAATAGTGATGCGATTATGATACCGGATGCTGAGAAGGATGATGTTGATGGTCTTGTATATGAGGCTGACAGCGTTAATGAGGGCAATATACTTATGCTCACAGCAGTTCCACAGGAGTGTGATAAGGCGGTCGTGCTGACAGTTGCCAATATTCTTAATACTGTAAATGAGCTTAATGAGTACTGCATATGTGAACCGGATGATAAGGTGCTTGCACAGATTGCGCTTCATCATATATTTGGATATATATACAGTCTTATACTTCCACTCCACAATGGTGCGTGCGTGTGCATAGGAAGAGGCTTAAGACATATAGATGCGGACACATATTATTATAATCCTACTATTCTTCCGGGCTCACCTTCGATGGTTGATTACTTAAAGAGGATAAAGGCATTTAACAGCCAGTTAAAAACTATTATTATTGGTGGTGCAAGTTGTCCGTTCAGACTGTTTGAGGCTCTTAAGGACAGGGACTTAAAGGTATATAATGTCTATGGAATGACGGAGACATCAGGCTGTATAGGTATAAATGATACGATGGATGGAACATACAGGCTTTTTGATGAATCACGGGTTACAATAGCTCAAGATGGAGAAATTCTTATCAGCGGAGACTGTGTTATGAAGGGTTATGATAAGGATGAGGAATATACAAAGCGTGTTGTAAGGGATGGAAAGTATCACACAGGCGACCTTGGAAGAATTAATGAAAGGGGACGTCTGGTGCTTCTTCTTCGTAATCCTGAGATTATTCTTCTTCCTACAGGAGAGAAGATAAGCCGTACAGTTACTATAAGGGAGATTACAGCGCTTGACGGAGTGGCAGAAAGTTATGTTACACTTCACGATGACAAGCTTACAGCGATAATAGTTCCTATTGATAAGGAAGCAAGGGAAGACAGATTTGTAAGACTTATCAACAGATATAATGAGAGAAAAGGCTTCAGATGGGAAATCCAGAAGATAAAGTTTGTAAGGGAGCCACTTCCAAGACTTGCCAATGGCGATATAGATACAGAAGCGATAGACGAACTGCTTGAAGACAATTGATATGCGAATGTAAAAGATAAAGATTAGATAAAAAATAAAAGCATAAAGAAAAGAAGCTGCAATCGTTATACAATGTACAACAGGAACAGGGGTTAAGTATATGTGCGATGTACCGATATACTTATTATAGGCTATTAGTCAGATGGTGCAGGCAGCATGGCTGTGTCTGCATTTTCTGAATTATATTACAAAGTTTACAGGATGAGAGGTAATTATCATGGAGGATATGAAAAAGCAGCAGTTAGAAGTATTAGAAGAGGCTAAGGATTATTGCCAGAAGGTACTTCATTGCATAGATACTGTTATTCCAGAGCTTAAGGGAGATAAGAAGGATGATACTGATGAGTATCTCAGAATGACAGTTGATGCTGTTAACAATACATTAGAGATGTATAACGCAACACGTTCACTTGTTCAGGAACATTCTGATATAGATGAGGCAGAGGTTAATGCGGCTGTAAGTACACTTGGTACAGCACTTAAGAGTGGCGTAGATGATGCCAAGGCAGATGCGCTTGATGGTATGAAGAAGTTCATACAGGCTTATGGTGAGGCAGCTAAGAATATCACTGCTGCGTAACTATGTATGTAATGATGGTTTATGTTTGTCTTTTGTGTCTTTTTATTCCGTTTTATGTATTAGGCGGGGCTAAAAGTCAAAAGTCTTTTGGGCATTACATAATAATATGATAATAACCAAAAAGGCTTGGTGCTTTACTGTAATTGGTAAAGTGCCAGGCCTTTTTTATTATCAATTAAATATATCCATTAAACATCATTCCTGTATAAGCTGAAAGGTTATACGGGTCATTATATGTACGTGTAGGGTTCTTGTAAGCAATAATCTTGTTATTTACATAATCCATAGGATTAAGTGCTATATTTTCTGCCTTTGTTTTGATAGAATCCTTGAAGGAATTAAGACTTTCAAAGACACTGCTTAACTGATTGCTCTCGGCAGCTTCGCTTATTACTTCCTTGTTCGTGCTTATAGTTCCGTCTTTGTTAAGTGTAAGTCCGTTGTTCTCAAGCTGGTTCTTGTGAGAGCGTGCTATCGCGGTTATTTCCTTATATAAACGCTCTGTTCCCTGAAACTTGCTGTTATCCTTATCGCCAGCCACTGATATAAGGTTATTATATCCTGACACAAGTTCGCTGATACTTTCGGCTATTGAGTCGGCATCCGCTTTAAGGCTTATAGTCACCGGCTTGTCGGTAGTATCAGAAAGCTCAAGTGCATATGACTTATTGATAGTAATAGAGTTGCTCATTGAAGCTCGTTCTTCATCATTCACATCAAATATGGCATTGGATGGGTACTGTGAAACTCTGTCCAATCCAAGAGTATTAATGAGTGAAGCATTTCTTGCGACAAAAGCGTTATTATCAATGCTTTTAGTATCACTCAAATAACTGTCGTCAGATGAGTTGTTGTTAGATAAGCTGCTTGGCTCAATCTTAAATATAACAGGTTCTGAACCGCTGATACCGGTCGCTTCTGACTCTATGTTAATAGCTGTATTGCCAAGATTATCTTCCTTAATGTTGGCAGTAAGTCCGATATTGGAACGGTTGATAAGCCTTGCAAGCTTGTTCTGTATGTTGTTGACAGTTTCATTATTCTCTACAGCAAACTGAAACTCATAAGTTACATTATTAATAGACAGGTCGAAAGAATAATCGCCCGGCTGTATCATCTTAGAACGAGGCTGTAAGTAATTACCTGTATTAATCTGTGTTGAAGCTAACTGCTTAACATCAATGTCAAATGTTTCATCATCGGCAGCAAGACTTGAATCACCAATATAACTTGCTGATACAACATCCGGGTCGCTTGAAACGGCTGACTTCTTAAATGTCATCTCGCCGCTTGAGCTGTCAGATAAATCCTGTGTTATATTCTCGAGGGCACGCGCGTTTTCCTTTAAATCAATGGCATACTTCTGCGCAGCACTTGATAAGTCAAGCTTGTATACAGGAGTCTGGCTGTTAATCTTGACTACCTTGCTGTATGTGTTTTTAAGCTGTGATTTGGTATGGGTATCATACTTTGAATTCGTTCTATGTCCGTACTGGGACAGGTAGTAGCTATATACACTACTGATCATAACAGTCACCTCCTTGTCTGTATAATCAATCTGTACAATTATCTATTGTAGGTATGTGAAGTGCATCACATAATATTTATCGGCATATGCAAGACAGCGCATAATAACAGGAAGTCCATTTCCTGAAATGATATGTGAGCCAAATATATATCAATAATACATCGTGTCCAATAAATGTCTATTCTTATTTTATAAGTATAATGTTGATTTTGCAATCCCTTTATGCTGAAATTTTATAACAAAAATTTGTTGAAGTAATACATAAGAATTGGTTATATTTATGTATTAATGTAAGGGTTACAAAGTCATGCGTGTCTGTGCGATAAGACTTTTGAACTTGTGAACCTTACATCTATTATGATATGAGGGTCAAAAGGTATTTTGCCCTCATTTATGATTAATCAGATTACTCCATGCTCCGCATTCCCGTAATCTGACTCCACCTCGAAATCCGCTAATTTACTAGCTTCGCATAGTAAATTGCTACTTTCTCGGTGTAGTGCAGGTCACTAAGGTATACATCGAATTGCATGCAAGCATGCATCGATGATACCTTTTGACCCTTTAATCATATTATAAAAAGAAATAAAAGTTATAAAATTAATAATAAATGGGTTGACGAAATGTCTTCATATGTGATATATTAGGCTGGCTATGGAAGCGGTCTTTTTTTTATGCCCTGATTTGACCCAACAGTTCAGAGTGTAGGAAAAAACCAATTGGTGTTAATAACACCTGCAAAATAAATAATTGGAGGTGGAAGTTGTGCGAGTAAAGATAACATTGGCATGTACAGAGTGTAAACAGCGCAATTACAACATGACTAAGGAAAAGAAAGCCCATCCAGACAGAATGGAAACTAAGAAGTATTGCAAGTTCTGTAAGTCACACACATTACACAAGGAAACAAAGTAATTAGTATCAGTGAGGTATTAAGATGAGTGAAGCTGTTAAGACAAAGAAACAGAAAAAGAGCTGGTTCAAGGGACTTAAGGCAGAGTTTTCTAAGATCATTTGGCCAGACCAGAAATCACTTACTAAGGAAACCATCGCTGTATTGGTTGTATCCGTATTATTAGGTGTAATTATTTCAGTTGTGGACTTGATTGTTCGCTTTGGAATTGAATTCATTGTAAAGTAAGGAAAAGGTGATCAGATGGACGAAGCAAAATGGTATGTGGCTCATACTTATTCTGGCTATGAGAATAATGTAAGGGTTAATATCTTAAAGACAGTTGAGAACAGAAATCTTCAGGACCAGATCTTTGATGTGCTTGTTCCCGTTGAAACAGTAGTTGAAGTTAATAACGGCAAGCCAAAGACGGTTGAGAGAAAGATATTCCCGGGTTATGTCTTTGTAAAGATGGTTATGAACGATGACAGCTGGTATGTTGTCAGAAATACCAGAGGTGTAACGGGGTTCGTTGGTCCTGGATCAAAGCCAGTGCCATTATCTCCAGCTGAGGTAAGATCATTCGGCATCGATGATGAGAATGGTTCAGTTGAAGAAACTAAGCCAGTAGTAGAATTTGCTGGTAAGGTTGGTGATCAGATACAGATTCTTTCAGGAGCATGGGAGAATACAGTTGGTCAGATCACAAGCATTAATGAGGGCAAGCAGTGTGTCACTATTAATGTTGAAATGTTCGGCCGTGAAACACCGGTCGAAGTTGACTTCACAGATGTGAAGGTACTGTAATCAAGGTAATGTATTTCCGTTACCTGTGGGAGGCTTAATAGCCGCCATAAACCACATTTATAATTAGGAGGTGCCACAATGGCAAAGAAAGTAACAGGTTATATTAAATTACAGATTCCTGCCGGCAAGGCTACACCAGCTCCACCAGTTGGTCCAGCACTTGGTCAGCATGGTGTTAACATTGTAGAATTTACAAAGCAGTTTAATGCAAAGACAGCAGATCAGGGTGACTTAATCATCCCTGTAGTTATTACAGTTTATGCTGATAGAAGCTTCAGCTTCATCACAAAGACTCCACCTGCTGCAGTTCTTCTTAAGAAGGCTTGCAACATTAAGTCAGGTTCAGGTGTTCCTAACAAGACTAAGGTTGCTACAATCAAGAGAGCTGAAGTTCAGAAGATTGCTGAACTTAAGATGCCAGATCTTAATGCAGCTTCTATCGAAGCAGCTACATCTATGATCGAAGGTACTGCTAAGAGTATGGGTATTGTTGTAGAAGACTAGTTCTTACGTATCCATAAAGACTGTAATTGATTTTATATTAATTACTTTCATTCATTGATTATTAAAGATTTCATAGAAGAACATGCGGAAGATTAATCCTATGATTATCCGGGATTGTTCAATATGTGGGAGGAAAGATAGAATCCTTCCGATAATACCACTAGGAGGTTTATAATGAAAAGAGGAAAGAAATACGTAGAGGCAGCCAAGAATATTGACCGCCAGACATTATATGAAGCAGCTGAAGCAGTTTCTTTAGTAAAGAAGAGCGCAGTTGCAAAGTTCGATGAGACTATCGAAGCTCATATCAGAACAGGTTGTGATGGACGTCACGCTGAGCAGCAGATCAGAGGTGCTGTTGTTCTTCCACACGGAACAGGTAAGACTGTTAAGGTTTTAGTATTTGCTAAGGGCGCTAAGGCTGATGAAGCTGAAGCAGCTGGTGCAGATTTCGTTGGTGGCGAGGAACTTATTCCTAGAATCCAGAACGATAACTGGTTTGATTTCGATGTAGTTGTTGCTACACCTGATATGATGGGCGTTGTTGGTCGTCTCGGACGTGTACTCGGACCTAAGGGCTTAATGCCAAACCCTAAGGCTGGTACAGTTACTATGGATGTAACAAAAGCTGTTAATGATATTAAGGCTGGTAAGATCGAGTACAGACTTGATAAGACTAATATCATTCACGTGCCAATTGGTAAGGCTTCATTCACAGAGGAGCAGTTATCAGACAACTTCCAGGCTATTATGGATGCAATCGTTAAGGCTAAGCCATCTTCACTTAAGGGTCAGTATTTAAAGAGTGTTGTTCTTACAGCAACTATGGGTCCTGGTGTTAAGGTTAGCACAGCTAAGTATGTTGGCTAATATTTTTGTTGTGGGTTGAATAGACTAATATTTAAGTTCGGCATTTTTATGCTGTAATAAATGTTGGTTAAACAGAATTTTATTTTTCAACATATTTTGTGAAAAACGGTTGACAACCTATATATTATGATAGTATACTATCAGCTGTGTGTGGCTTTTCACACATGAAGTGAAAGTGATATTTCACATTTTGCCTAAGACAGCAGGTCCCGAAAGGGTTAAAGGTAATACGCCTACCGAGGACAGACTTATATTTTAAGGTGTGCCGGTTGAAAGCGCAAGCTAATGACTATGTTACATTTTAAGATATGTTTATCAGTTTATTCAGTCCTTCTGTCGTAGCGGCAGGAGGGCTTTTTTGATAGCCTGATACATTGTACGTCTGGGCAGAATATTATCTGGAAACAGATATTAATCTAACAGGAGGTAAATATTCATGGCAAAAGTAGAACTTAAGCAGCCTATCGTAGACGAAATCAAATCATACTTAGAAGGCGCTCAGGGCGTTGTTGTTGTTGATTATCGTGGCTTAACTGTTGAGCAGGATACTCAGCTTCGTAAGCAGTTAAGAGAAGCTGGTGTCGTTTACAAGGTTTATAAGAATACTTTAGTAAAGAGAGCAATCGCAGGTACAGAATTCGAGCCAATGGCAGAAGTTCTTGAAGGACCTAACGCTATTGCAATCTGCAAGGATGATGCTACAGCTCCAGCAAGAGTTTTAGCTAACTTTGCTAAGACAGCAGATGCACTTGAACTTAAGTGTGGTGTTGTTGAAGGTACTTACTACGATGCTACAGGAATCGCAGCTATCGCAAGCATTCCTTCAAGAGATGAACTTCTTGCTAAGTTCCTTGGAAGCATCCAGTCACCTATTACAAACTTTGCTCGTGTTATTAAGCAGATCGCTGAGAAGAACGAAGAGGTTGCATAATTACGCGGCGTAAACAAAGATTTTAGAATATTAAAAGGAGATTATAATAATGACTACACAGGAAATTATCGAAGTTATTAAGGGTTTATCAGTATTAGAATTAAACGATTTAGTTAAAGCATGTGAAGAAGAATTTGGTGTTTCTGCAGCAGCAGGTGTTGTTGTAGCAGCAGGTCCAGCTGGCGCAGCAGCAGAAGAAAAGACAGAGTTCGACGTTGAGCTTACAGAAGCTGGCGCTAACAAGGTTAAGGTTATCAAGGTTGTTCGTGAAATCACAGGTCTTGGCTTAAAGGAAGCTAAGGAAGTTGTTGATGGCGCACCTAAGGTTGTTAAGGAAGCTGCTTCTAAGGAAGAAGCTGAAGAAATCCAGAAGAAGCTTGAAGCTGAAGGCGCTAAGGTTACACTTAAGTAATTATAGCAATATGTTGGAAATCGCTTGATTTTTTAAGATATATTTGGTATATTATGATAAATGTGAAAAAAGTTCCGGTTGTTGTATTGACAATCGGGACTTTTTTTGTTACTATGAATAATGCACTATTATGGTATGGTGTGCATAGTATTTGCACTCATATCTATAATGTAATAAATTAATGTAAAGAAAACTAAGGGGTGAAACGTCAATGGAGAAAAACAGAATACGTCCAGTAAAGTCAGGCAAAGCGATGCGTATGAGTTTCTCAAGACAGAAGGAAGTTCTTGAGATGCCTAACCTTATTGAGGTACAAAAAGATTCTTACCAGTGGTTTTTAAATGAAGGCTTAAAAGAGGTCTTTAACGACATCTCTCCAATTGCAGATTACAACGGTAGACTCAGTCTTGAATTCGTTGATTTTGCATTATGTGAAGAAGAGAGAAAGTACTCTATAGAAGAGTGTAAGGAAAGAGATGCTACATATGCAGCTCCACTCAAGGTACGTGTAAGACTTCATAATAAAGAGAATGAAGATATCAGTGAACATGAAATCTTCATGGGTGACCTTCCTTTGATGACTAAGACCGGTACATTTGTAATTAACGGTGCAGAACGAGTTATAGTCAGCCAGCTGGTGCGTTCACCTGGTATTTACTATGATATACAGAAAGATAAGTATGGTAAGATATTCCTGTACAGTTCTACAGTTATTCCTAACAGAGGTGCATGGTTAGAGTATGAAACAGATGCTAACGATGTTTTCTATGTTAAGGTTGACCGTAACAAGAAGGTTCCTATCACAGTTCTTATAAGAGCTCTTGGCTTCGGAACTAATGCAGAGATTATTGACATATTTGGCGAGGAGCCTAAGCTTCTTGCGACAATGGAGAAGGATACTTCTACTAACTATCAGGAAGGTGTACTTGAACTTTATAAGAAGTTAAGACCAGGAGAACCTTTATCAGTAGATAGTGCTGAAGCACTTATCTCAGGTATGTTCTTCGACCCAAGAAGATATGACCTTGCAAGAGTAGGTCGTTATAAGTTCAATAAGAAGCTTTCTTTCAGAAACAGAATTGCCGGACACGTTCTTGCTGAGGATGTTGTTGATGGCAATGGCGAAGTTATCGCTAAGGCTGGTGACAAGCTCACAAGAGAGACAGCAGATATGATTCAGAACGCTGCTGTTCCTGCTGTATTCTTAAAGGCTGAGTTAAAGTCTTCTGATGGTACAGTTCGTGAAAGAGTAGTTAAGATATTATCTAACCTTTCAGTAGATATTACTAAGTGGGTAGATATTACAGAGGATGAAGCTAAGGAACTTGGTGTAAATGAAGCAGTTTACTATCCAGTTCTTTCACAGATATTAGCTGATAATGAGTCACTTGATGATATCAAGGATGCTATAGAAAAGAATGTGGCTGACCTTATTCCAAAGCATATCACAGTTGAAGATATACTTGCATCTATCAACTATAATATGCATCTTGAGTATGGTATTGGTACTAAGGATGATATCGATCACCTTGGTAACAGACGTATAAGAGCCGTTGGTGAACTTTTACAGAACCAGTTCAGAATCGGTATCTCAAGAATGGAAAGAGTTGTACGTGAAAGAATGTCAACTCAGGATTTAAGCGGTATTTCACCACAGTCACTTATCAATATCAAGCCTGTAACAGCAGCTATCAAGGAATTCTTTGGTAGTTCACAGCTTTCTCAGTTCATGGATCAGAACAATCCATTATCTGAGATTACACATAAGAGACGTCTTTCAGCACTTGGTCCTGGTGGTCTTTCAAGAGACCGTGCAGGTTTCGAGGTTCGAGATGTCCACTATACACATTACGGAAGAATGTGTCCTATCGAGACACCTGAAGGTCCTAATATCGGACTTATCAACTCACTTGCATCATATGCAAGAATTAATGAGTATGGTTTCGTAGAAGCACCTTATCGTATTATTGATAAGACTGATCCTAAGAATCCAAGAGTAACAGATGAAGTGCGTTACTTTACAGCCGATGAGGAAGATGATTACCATGTAGCACAGGCTAATGCAGAGATAGATGAGAACGGATACTTTGTTAAGAATTCAGTATCAGGACGTTTCAGAGAAGAAACATCTGAATTCGATAAGAGTATGATTGACCTTATGGACGTATCTCCTAAGATGGTCTTCTCAGTAGCTACATCTATGATACCTTTCCTTCAGAACGATGACTGTACACGAGCTCTTATGGGTTCTAACATGCAGCGTCAGGCAGTACCTCTTCTTATGACAGAGGCTCCAGTTATCGGTACAGGTATAGAGAATAAGACAGCATGCGACTCAGGTGTGTGTGTTGTTGCAGAAGAAGATGGTGTTGTTCTTTCATCAGAGTCTAACAGAATTCTTGTGAAAGAAACAAGCGGTAAGGTTCATGAGTACAAGCTTACTAAGTTCTCAAGAAGTAACCAGAGTAACTGCTATAACCAGAGACCTATTGTTTTCAAGGGTGACGAGGTTAAGGCAGGAGATGTTATTGCTGATGGTCCATCTACATCTAATGGTGAGATTGCCCTCGGTAAGAACCCTCTTATCGGTTTCATGACTTGGGAAGGTTATAACTACGAGGATGCTGTACTTCTTAGTGAGCGTCTCGTAAGAGATGATGTGTATACATCTATTCATATTGAAGAATATGAGACAGAAGCAAGAGATACTAAGTTAGGACCTGAAGAGATTACAAGAGATCTTCCTTCAACAGGTTCAGACGCTGTAAAGGATCTTGATGAGAACGGTATTATCCGCGTTGGTGCTGAGGTAAGAGCCGGAGATATTCTTGTTGGAAAGGTTACTCCTAAGGGAGAGACAGAGCTTACTGCTGAAGAGAGACTTCTTAGAGCTATCTTTGGTGAGAAAGCAAGAGAAGTAAGAGATACTTCACTTAAGGTACCTCATGGTGCTTATGGTATCGTCGTTGCTGTTAAGACATTTACAAGAGAGAACGGAGATGAACTCTCACCAGGAGTTAACAAATCTGTTCGTATATATATTGCACAGAAGAGAAAGATTGGCGTTGGTGATAAGATGGCTGGTCGTCATGGTAACAAGGGTGTCGTTTCAAGAGTACTTCCTGTTGAAGATATGCCATTCCTTCCTAATGGCCGTCCTCTTGATATCGTACTTAACCCACTGGGCGTTCCTTCACGAATGAACATTGGACAGGTCCTTGAGATTCATTTAAGTCTTGCTGCCAAGGTACTTGGATTTAACATTTCTACACCAGTATTCGATGGTGCAGATGAGAATGATATTATGGATACTCTAGATATGGCAAATGCTTATGCTAACCATCCATTCGATGATGAAGAGCTTGCAACCCAGAAGGCTGAGGCTGAGAAGAATGGCGAAGAATATCCTGAGGATATGGTTACATTTACAGCACAGTATAAAGATGTTCTTAATAAAGAGGTATTTGATTACCTTTCAGAACACAGAGATCACAGAGCTGAGTGGAAGGGTGTTCCAATCGGCCGTGATGGTAAAGTAAGACTTAGAGATGGTAGAACAGGTGAGTACTTCGACAGCCCTGTAACTATCGGATTCATGCATTACTTAAAGCTTCATCATCTTGTTGATGATAAGATTCATGCACGTTCAACTGGTCCTTACTCACTTGTAACTCAGCAGCCACTTGGTGGTAAGGCTCAGTTCGGTGGACAGAGATTCGGAGAGATGGAAGTTTGGGCACTTGAGGCTTATGGTGCTGCTTATACTCTTCAGGAAATCCTTACTGTTAAGTCTGATGATGTTGTAGGACGAGTTAAGACTTACGAAGCTATTATTAAGGGTGAGAATATTCCTGAACCAGGAGTTCCAGAATCATTCAAGGTTCTTCTTAAGGAACTTCAGTCACTCGCACTTGATGTTAGAGTTCTTGATCAGGACAACAATGAAGTCAGACTTCTTGAGAGTTCTGAATATGAAGTTACTGATTTCAAGAAGGTTCTTGATGAAGGTAATGGATACAGAAGAAACAGCAGAGAGGAAGAGGCAGAGTACAAGGCTGGCGGTATGTCAACAGTTACTCTTAATGAAGATGGAACAGAAGATGCTGTAGATTCAGATGATGGTGCTGATTTTGATATGGCCGATGATTTTGATGACGATTACGGCGATGGCAATTCAGATGAATATTAATTAGAAGGGAGCACTATAATGGCAGAAGAAATTAAATCAAATAAGTCAATGAAATTTGATAAGATTCAGATTAAGCTTGCTTCTCCTGAGAATATTTTGGAGTGGTCTCATGGTGAGGTTACCAAACCTGAAACAATTAACTATAGAACACTTAAGCCAGAAAAGGACGGACTTTTCTGCGAAAGAATATTTGGTCCTAGCAAGGACTGGGAGTGCCACTGCGGTAAGTATAAGAAGATTAAGGACAAGGGTATTGTCTGCGATAAATGTGGTGTTGAGGTTACTAAGGCCAGCGTAAGAAGAGACCGTATGGGTCATATCCATCTTGCTGCACCAGTATCTCACATCTGGTACTTCAAGGGTATTCCTAGCCGCATGGATCTCATTCTTGATATTGGTCCTAAGAACCTTGAAAAGGTATTATATTTTGCTTCATATATTGTAATTGATCCAGGTGAAACAGATATTCCTTTCAAGAAGATTCTTTCAGAGACTGAATACAGAGAGCTTTGCGAGCAGTACGGAAGCAAGGCTTTCCGTGTTGGTATGGGAGCTGAGGCAATCCTCGAGCTCCTCCAGATGGTTAACCTTGAAGAAGAAGAAGTAAGACTTAAGGAAGAGCTTGCTAACACTACTTCTCAGAAGGCTGCCAGACTTATAAAGAGAATTGAAGTTGTTGAAGCATTTAAGAATGCAGGAACTAAGCCTGAGTGGATGATTCTTACAGAAATCCCTGTAATTCCACCAGATTTAAGACCTATGGTCCAGCTTGATGGTGGACGTTTTGCAACTTCAGATCTTAATGATCTTTACAGAAGAATTATTAACAGAAATAACAGACTTGCAAGACTTCTTGAGCTTGGAGCTCCTGAGATTATTGTACGTAACGAGAAGAGAATGCTTCAGGAAGCTGTTGATGCTCTTATCGATAACGGACGTAGAAATGGTCGTCCAGTAACAGGTCCTGGTAACAGAGCACTTAAGTCTTTATCAGATTTATTAAAGGGTAAGCAGGGACGTTTCAGACAGAACCTTCTTGGTAAGCGAGTTGACTATTCAGGACGTTCAGTTATCGTAGTTGGACCAGAACTTAAGATATATCAGTGTGGTCTTCCTAAGGAAATGGCTATTGAATTATTCAAGCCATTTGTTATGAGAGAATTAGTAAGACGTGGTCTTGCTGAGAATATAAAGAAAGCTAAGAAGAGCGTAGAGCATCTTGAAACAGAAGTATGGGATGTACTTGAAGATGTTATCAAAGAGCATCCAGTTATGCTTAACCGTGCTCCTACACTTCACAGACTTGGTATTCAGGCTTTTGAGCCAATCCTTGTAGAAGGTAAGGCTATTAAGCTTCATCCACTTGTATGTACAGCGTTCAATGCCGATTTCGATGGTGACCAGATGGCTGTCCATCTTCCGCTTTCTGTTGAGGCTCAGGCTGAGTGTAGATTTATGCTTCTTTCACCTAACAACCTTCTTAAGCCATCTGATGGTGGTCCTGTTGCCGTTCCTTCACAGGATATGGTACTTGGTATTTACTACCTTACACAGGAAAGACCAGGTGCAAAGGGTGAGGGCAAGATTTTCAAGAGCATTAATGAAGCAGTTCTTGCTTATGAGAATGGTATAATTACATTACATGCCAAGATTATGGTTCATGTAACTAAGAATGTTAACGGAGAAGAGCTTTCAGGTAATATTGAGTCTACACTTGGAAGACTTATATTTAATGAGATTCTCCCTCAGGATTTAGGATATGTTGACAGAAGCAAGGAAGAGAATTTATTACTTCCAGAAGTTGATTTCCATGTAGGAAAGAAGCAGCTTAAGGATATCTTACAGCATGTTATCAATACTCATGGTACTACAACAACTGCAGAGGTTCTTGATGATATCAAGGCTATGGGTTATAAGTACTCTACCAGAGCTGCCATGACTGTTTCTATTTCTGAGATGACAGTGCCACCAGTTAAGAAGCAGCTTCTTGCTGAGGCAGAAAAGAAAGTTGAACAGATTACTGTTAAATATAATAGAGGTCAGGCTACTGACGAGGAAAGACATAAGAATGTTATCCGCGTATGGCAGGAGACTGATGATAAGATTAAGGATGCCCTTCTTCAGGGTCTTGATAAATATAACAACATCTTCATGATGGCTGACTCAGGTGCCCGTGGTTCTAACCAGCAGATTAAGCAGTTAGCAGGTATGCGTGGTTTGATGGCTGATACATCAGGTAACACTATCGAACTTCCTATCAAGTCAAACTTCCGTGAAGGTCTTGATGTTCTGGAATACTTTATTTCAGCTCACGGTGCCCGTAAAGGACTTTCAGATACAGCCCTTCGTACAGCCGATTCAGGATACCTTACAAGAAGACTTGTTGATGTTTCTCAGGATCTTATTATCAGAGAGACAGATTGTAGCGCAGGTAAGCAGATACCTGGTATGTATGTTTACTCATTTGTTAATAACAGAGCTACTAACTCAAGTGATGCCAAGGAAGATATCCTTGAGCCATTACAGGAGCGTATTACAGGAAGATACTTAGCTGAGGATATTGTAGACCCAGCTACAGGTGAGGTTATTGTTGAAGCTAACCATCTTGTAACTCCTAAGAGAGCAGAAGCTATTATTAAGACTGGTGTTGATAAGGTTAAGATCAGAACAATCCTTACTTGCCGTTCACACATCGGTGTATGTGCTAAATGTTATGGAACTAACATGGCTACTGGTCAGACTGTACAGGTTGGTGAAGCTGTTGGTATTATCGCAGCCCAGTCAATCGGTGAGCCTGGTACACAGCTTACTATGAGAACATTCCATACAGGTGGTGTTGCCGGTGATAACATTACTCAGGGTCTTCCTAGAGTAGAAGAGCTTTTCGAGGCAAGAAAGCCTAAGATGCTTGCTGTACTTGCTGAGTTTGGCGGAACTGTAAGTATTGTTAAGACTGAGAAGAAGACTGAAATCGTTATAACTGATGATGAAGGTAATTCAAAGGCTTATCCATTATCTAAGGATACAAGAGAAAAGGTTGTTGAAGGACAGGTTGTTGCTAAGGGTGAGGAAATCACAGAGGGTTCTGAGAATCCACATGATATCGTAAGAATTCTTGGTGTAAGAGCTGTTCAGGATTATCTCCTTCGTGAAGTTCAGAAGGTTTACCGTATCCAGGGTGTTGATATCAATGATAAGCATATTGAGCTTATCGTTCGTCAGATGCTTAAGAAGATAGTTGTTGATGAAGCTGGAGATTCTAAGTTCCTTCCAGGATCACAGGTTGATACAATTGAGTTCCAGGAAGTTAATGAGAGACTTGAGGAAGAAGGAAAGACACCTGCTACAGGTACTCCGATTATCCTTGGTATTACTAAGGCTTCACTTGCTTCTACATCATTTATGTCAGCTGCCTCATTCCAGGAGACAACTAAGGTTCTTACAGATGCAGCTATTAACGGAAAGATTGATCCACTTATTGGTCTTAAAGAGAATGTTATTATTGGTAAGCTTATCCCTGCCGGTACAGGTATGAAGCGTTATCAGGATATCAAGATCAGTTCTACAGATAACTACATTGAAGAAGATGAAGATGAGTCTGGTGAAGACGAACTTGTTTTCACACAGGAAGATTAATTCTTTATAGAAACTTATGGCGTGTCAGATTGATAAAATCTGGCACGCTTTTGTCTTTTTTTGAAAAAATGCTTGACACTGAATTTGCAAATATATATACTAATAAAGCGTGCGAATAGGCAAGTACTATTTTTGCGCTGTTTTGGTGACAAAACATTTTCTTAGTTGATACTAAGATGCAACCATTCATTATTCTAATTTCGGGAGGTGAAAACGGAATGCCAACATTTAACCAGTTAGTAAAACAGGGAAGAAAGACTGCAGTAAAGAAGTCTACAGCACCAGCTCTTCAGAAGGGTTACAACTCACTTCAGAAGAAGGCAACAGATATCTCTTCTCCACAGAAGAGAGGTGTTTGTACAGCTGTTAAGACTGCTACACCTAAGAAGCCTAACTCAGCTCTTAGAAAGATCGCTAGAGTACGTCTTTCTAATGGTATCGAGGTAACATCTTACATCCCAGGTGAGGGACACAATCTTCAGGAACACAGTGTTGTTCTTATAAGAGGTGGAAGAGTAAAGGATTTACCAGGTACAAGATACCACATCATCAGAGGAACACTTGATACAGCAGGTGTTGCAAAGAGAAGACAGGCTCGTTCTAAGTACGGTGCTAAGAGACCTAAGGACGCTAAGTAATTAAGCCTGAATTAAGACACGCATTTATATGAATGCATGCAAGTTTTACAATTTGCAAGAGTCGGATTCGTAAGAATCTGATTTTTACGAACAAATTAAATTTTGAATTGTGCCGGAATTAGATTAATCAAGAGGTTGCAGGTTAATATATACGGCGCGAACACATTTTTTATTTGTGAGTACCTATGATTTAATAAATTTATTAAGGAGGGAAGAACCGTGCCACGTAAAGGACATACACAGAAAAGAGATGTATTAGCAGATCCTATTTACAACAATAAGGTAGTTACTAAGCTTATCAACAACATTATGCTTGATGGTAAGAGAGGAGTAGCTCAGAAGATTGTATACGGAGCATTTGACAGAGTCGCAGCAAAGACTGAAAGACCTGCTATCGAAGTTTTCGAAGAAGCTATGAACAATATCATGCCAGTTCTTGAAGTTAAGGCTAGACGTATCGGTGGAGCTACTTACCAGGTACCTATCGAAGTTAAGCCAGACAGAAGACAGGCTTTAGCTCTTCGTTGGATGACAGCATTCTCAAGAGCAAGAGGCGAGAAGACTATGGAAGAAAGACTCGCTAACGAAATTCTTGATGCAGCTAACAACACAGGTGCATCAGTAAAGAGAAAAGAAGATATGCACAAGATGGCAGAAGCAAACAAGGCTTTTGCTCATTACAGATTCTAATAATAATTATAGGAGGTTTTATCCATGGCTGGAAGAGAATATCCATTGGAGAGAACCAGAAATATCGGAATTATGGCTCA